>Ga0114970_10000296_pt1 | contig 36344 bp, 29 predicted proteins | sample M_140205_XF_Meta_FD_87030 | JGI IMG/M metagenome (GOLD analysis project Ga0114970, IMG submission 87030) | Freshwater microbial communities from Lake Montjoie, Canada to study carbon cycling - M_140205_XF_MetaG | ecosystem: Environmental > Aquatic > Freshwater > Lake | place: Lake Montjoie... | reverse complement strand
TTCATCCATTACTCTATTCATTCCAGATGAATGTGTTCCATGTTCAAACATTTCTATTAATTTATTTGGAATATCATATTGATTTACTATTTCTATTAATTCTTTAAGATTCATTGCATCTTTACAAGTAACTGTTAAATAATTATTGAGATTAAAGGTAGTGTTGTTAGTTGTATTATTTATAATAGTACCTCCTCCTAGTCCTTTCTCTTTTATTTGTTCCATTAATATTTTTGTTTGCTCTGCTTGCTCTATTGTCAACTCTTTCTGCTCTTGTGCTAATTCTAATACTTTTTTATTATGCTCTTGTTGCTCTTCGGCTTGATCTTGTGCTAAATACTTTTGCTCCTTGGCTAGTTCAAGGATTTTCTTATTATGCTCCTGTTGCTCTTCGGCCTGATCTTGAGAAATATATTTCTGTTCCTTGGCTAATTCTTTTTGTTCTTCTGCTAATTCTTTTTGCTCTTTTGCTATACCTAATAATTGTTTATTGTATTCTATTTGTTCAATAAACACTTCTTTTTGCTCTAGGATTATTTCTTTTTGTTCTGTAATTAATTCTTTAAGTTCTTGGTTTTGAAGTAATAAATCATTATTTTGTTTAAGTAAATCTGCAACTAAAATATCATTAGGTTTACAACCCTGTTTATGTCGCCATAAACCAGAACTATGTTTGTATTCTTTACCACAAGAACAAATAAATTCATCTTTTGGTGGTTTTATTATATCATTACATATCTTTTTATGTTTATCAGTTGCTAAATGTCTGGAATATTCGGCAGGTCTAGAGCATTTAAAGTCACATTTTATACATACTAAACTCTTTGTGTTTTTCGTGTTTTTTTGGTTATCCATTTATATCTTATACAGATATAATAAAAAACACCTAAATACTTTTAAAAATATATTAATTTTTATTAAAAAATCTGTTGGTAACAACAAATTTATTCCTTTTTTATGTTGTTACCAACAGGTTTTATTTTATTGAGCTTTCTCTGATTTTTCCAAAGTTCAAGACTTTATTATTATTCTGAAAAAAAGACATTTATAAATGTCCAAAAGTAAAAATAGAAAGTACTCTTTGAGTTTTGAAATCAGAGAAGTATATAAAGGATCTAACTAATAATTTCTTTAAGTATCAAATTATTAACATTAATAAAAATTTGATAATGCCATTATAGATTGTATATTTTGCTCCACTTTTTTAAAAGTGGATTTATAGTTTGCGTCGGCTATTTCACCACAAGTTTTTTTATGTTTATATAAACTGGGATTGTGTTTGTATTCATTTCCGCAAATACATTTATAAATTTTGGCATTTTTTAAGGTGTTATTTGTAGGATAAAGTAGTCTTAGGTGTTTAGCAGTTGATAAATGTATAGTATAATTGCTTTGTTTAGAGCATTGAAAGTCACATAATTGACATACATACACCTCGGCATTTTTTGCATTTTTTTCGTTAGTCATATATTACTATTAGAAAAAATGCCTAAATACTTTACAAAATATATTAATTTTTTGAAAAATTCTGTTGGTAACAACATAAAAAGGAAATAATTTTGTTGTTACCAACAGGTTTTATTTTATGGAGCTTTCTCTGATTTTTCCAAAGTTCAAGACTTTTTTATTATTCTGAAAAAAAGACATTTATAAATGTCCAAAAGTAAAAATAGAAAGTACTCTTTGAGTTTTGAAATCAGAGAAGTATATAAAGGATCTAACTAATTTTTAAGTATCAAATTATTAACATTAATAAAAATTTGATATTGTATATTTTGCTCTATTTTTTGTTAGATTGCGTTTATAAAAAGTGGATCGTTTTATTTCTTGAAAATAATAAAAATTGATTTATAATTTCATAATTATATTATTACATAACTTTATTAAAATGACTCAAATAACTCAAAACACAGGAAATTTGTATCTTAGAGATAATGATTGGTATAAAATATTAAATGTTTTGAAAATGGGAATAGCAACATTTGCGAAAGATAGAAATAATACATATATTACTGGTGAACCTATAGCAGGAGAATATGTAAGCGTAATAGAAATACCATTAGATAAAATGAAAACTATTGAAAAATTTTTACAGAATTACTTTAAATCATACCATTTTTATTATCCAGGAAGTGGAACTGAATTTTACGATAGATGCGTAATTGATTTAATTGAACCTTATTTAAAACAAACAAATATACCCTATAAAGTTTTGACTAAAGAAGAAATAAATTTAATGAATAGATGTGAAAGAGTTAGAAATATTCCAAATGTTGATAAGGTTAAAAAATCATTTAATCAATTAAAAATAAAAAATATCATTCAAAACTATAAAATTAAACGAAGTAAAAAAAACTCAATTAGTGATACTAATAATATAGTGAATGAATTATCATATATTATTGAACCAAACAATCATCAAAAATATATATTAGAAATTATTGAAGGTTTCTTTAAGTTATATAATATTGGAAAAATTATTTGGGCGTGTGGACTAGGAAAAGCATTATTAAGTATTTTAATAGTAAAAATATTAGAATTTAAATCAGTTTTAATTAGTGTTCCTAGCAAGTATTTACAAAAACAAATGAAACAGGAGATTTTAAAAATATTTTCAAGTAAAAATAACATATTGTTTGTTGGAGGCGATGAAACAGATGGTATTAAATCAACAACAGATAAAAGAGAGATTATAAAATTTCTTAATAATAATCTTAATGATCAACCTAAATTTGTGATTTCAACATATCATTCGTGTCATTTATTAGTTGATAAATATATTGCATTTGAAATTAAAATTGGCGATGAAGCCCACCACTTGGTAGGCATTGAAAGAGAAGAAAATAGAGGATTTCGTTTATTCCATAAGATAATTTCTTCAAAAACATTATTTATGACTGCAAAAGAGAAAACTATTGAAACACGAACAAATAAAGAAATATATTCTATGGAAGATGAAACTATTTTTGGAAAATATATTGATGTTAAATCAGTTCATTGGGCAATAGAAAATAAAAAAATAACAGATTATAATATTTTAGTTTTGAAAAATACAGAAGACGAAGTTGATGAAATTATAACAAACTTAAGATTAAATATAATTAATAAAGAAATATTTATATCGTGTTATATGTGTTTAAAATCTTTTGAAAAGTATAATGATTTAACACATTTATTGTTATATACTAATACAACAGAAGATGCAGAACTATCTAAAAAATATATTAATGAAATTTTATCATTAAATATTTTATCAATTCAAAAAGAAAAAATTTATAATAATTCTCTTCATAGTAAAAATTATAATGATTTAGATAGTGAAGTAAATAAATTTAAAAAAACATATTATGGTATTATTTCGTGTGTATATATTTTCGGCGAAGGTTTTGATTTACCCAAACTAAATGGTGTATGTATTGCTGGAAATATGCAAAGCGAAATTAGAATAGTCCAATATTTATTAAGGCCTAACCGATTAGATTTTGAAAATCCTAATAAAAAAGCATATGTTATTATACCATATATTGATACAGATGATTGGGAAACCGAAAATAAATCATATGAAAAAGTTAGAACCATTGTTTCACAAATGAGGAATGTTGATGAAAATATAGAACAAAAAATATTTGTTTCAGTTGGGAAAAAAGAAAAAAAAGAAAATACAAAAAAAGAAGAAAGAAGAATTTATTGTGAGGATTATATATTTGAAGAAAATACGAGTGAATTGAATAAAATTAAATTGAGATTAAGATATAGTAAAGCATTGGGTTCTAAATTTACAGAAGAACAAGATGAATATAACTATGTTCGCTCTATTAATTCAAGTTTTAATATAAAATCTAAAGAGGATTATATTCAACAACAAGAAATTCATAGTAATTTTATAGCTTTTCCTGAAGAATATTTTAAATCAAAAGGAGTGTGGAATAATTGGTATGATTTTATGGGTGTAGATACAACAAAATTTATTCAATCTAAACAAGACTGGATAAATTTCTGCAAAGAAAAAGGTATTAAATCATTGGATCATTATTATATTTATTGTGAAGAAAATGATATTTTGCCAAAAGAACCAGCAGACTTTTATAAAGATTTTACTAATATTCCAAGTGAATTACAATTTAATAGAAATAGAAGAAAATAAAATTATAATTTGTAAAATATATAAAATTTAACAGCATCATTTAATTGTAAATTATTAAGTTGAACACCTGCACCTCCTCGTTGTGCAATTGTTCCATCGTGATTTCTATCATTTTTACATTTATTACCATATTTTTTATTTACCTCATTAATTAAATATTGTTCAACCTCGGCAATCAAGTTTCTATAATAGTCCAGTTTATTAATATCTTTGATGTTAATAGTTGTTATTGCTTTATTTGAAATAATCCAAGAAGAATTACACATAGTTGGTTGTTTATCTTTTATGTGTTGAATTTTTCTTTTTTCAAATGTATTTTCTGTAATACCTCCATATATAAATTCAATATTTTCGTGAAAATTAGATAAAAAATTGTCAATATGATTCTTATGTAGAGAAGACATTTATAGTTTATATATAATACAATTGTGTATTTAAATTGTTATTCTTCAATTATTAATTGTTTTGACTTTTTTACAACCTTTTTAATTGCTTTTTTCTTGGGAATAATTTCAAATTCTTCTTCGTTTTCAGTATTATTTTTTGTTGTAACAGGAACAAATGTATTGTTAGATTGTTGAGGGATTGCTTCTTGACTTAATTCTTGAATAAGTTGTTTGTATAATTCATCTGCGACTTTTACTTCATTTTGTAAGGTTTCTATTTGTTGAAATGTATTTTCCAACTCTTGAATGAGAATTTTATTTTTTGGGAGAATAATTTTAATTTTTTTAAACACATCAGGATTTACCGCAGGATATTTTGTGCCAGTTGAGTTTAACATTAAATAATCCGTAATTGTATTATCTTTAAGTAGTGTATAAATATATCTAGGGTTAATTTTATTACTTCTTATAACGGCAAACCCAGAAGAAGCAACGCCATTTTCAATATTATCATTAATAAAAGTATAACCTTTTAAATTCGGTCTAACAGTTGAAAATAATATATCATTTTTTTTTATTATTCGTTTTGCTCTTGATGGAAAATTTTCAGTTAATACTTGAATATTATTTATATTTTCTTCTTTTACCGAACCGATATCAATATAACTAATTTGACTAAATTGATTATTTTTTAAAGTTTCTGGGTTAATTTCACAAATACTTCCCAATTCAACTTCATCGCATTCTTCATTTTCTGCAATCTCTCTAATTCTATTTTGAACAAATGTTTCAAACTCTTTTATTTGAGTTTGTTTTGTGTTTTTATCATTATATGATGCTGAAATCTTATCCACCCATTCTTGGATTTTTAATTGGGATTTTGGAATTGGGATTTGTATATTTTTTAAAGAATCCTTTGTTAAATGTTTTAGAGTTGAACCATTAAAACTATATGATAAAATTTGCATATTTCCTTTTAAGAATGAAAACAAATAATAATTGTATTTTGTTTTTACCAATATATTATCAGCAGAACAACTAAAATTTGTGTCTAATTTTATATTTGCAACACCGCCAGACCCAAATATTAAACATTCTTCATTATAATCTGCTATATCACATTTTTGAACTTTATCACTTGATGTATAAAAGTTATATTGTCCGGTTGGTTCTCCAAATGATGCGTTTCTTTTGCTTTTTGGCATAAATTCGCAAATATCACCTAACTTTACTAATTCATACCCTTGCCCAACAACTATTTCTTTTTTATTGTAATCTTTTCCATTTAACGAACAAATCGCATTTCCTAATATTTCTTCTCTTGATGCTTGAGAAACAAGCATATCACTAACTCCTACAATATCATCTTTATTTTCAATAACAACAATATCTCCAAATACTACCGCAAATTTATCTTCTGTATATCGTTCAACTACCAAATCACTGAATTTTACTTCAGTTGTTTTTTCTTCAGTATTATCAAATATAACAATTGATGTTTTTGTTGAGGTATTTTCAAATTGATCTTGAGGAACACTAATAACTTCTCTTACATTAAATTTTTCAACTAAACATTTTCTTAAATCTTTATATGTTTTGTTAAAGAATACACCCTCTTTTAAAACACCAATTGCGGTTCCTCCAACTTCCAAAATATCCATCAATAACATAAGAGAGCAACTTTCTTTATCATTTCCTTTTAAACCATTATCTTTCGCAAATTTTTGAATTCTAGCACTACACATAGAAACTGAAACTTTTGCTTTATCACTTTCCTTTTTTTCTTGCTTTTCTTGAGCTTCTATATTTTTAAATTGTTTTTGTAGGCTTAATCGCAATCCTTCATCAGTAATAGCAAGAAGCTCTTTTTTAATATATTCTTTTACCTTTTCTCTTTTACTTTGTGCTTTTGTTTTAGAATTTTTATCTCCTCCATATGGTGGATTTGTAAGTGGGTATTTATATTTTTGTCCATTAAATTCATCCGTAAATGAGTTTTTATATTTTAAATTATTCATATTAGGTAATACACCAGTTAAACAAAAGAATTCTAAACCAGCGGATTTTATAACATCTTCATTCATATCAAAATGTGAAATTTTATTTATTTCAGTAGTCCAATTAATTAATTGTGGGTATTTTTCATTTAAATAGTTAATGTATCCAGTAGTAAAACCACCAGAGCCACCAAACATATCAATCATTGATGATATTTCCCCTTCATGGTTTATAGATGGATTTAATTTTGATAATATATATTCTACAATATGTCTATCCGTAAAATACGCACCTAATTCACTAATCGCACTTTCATCCCTACCAATAAAATATTCATAAATTTTACCAGACAACAAGACATTACAAGTTTTTTCAATAATAGTAATTCTGTCAATTTCTTTTATAAGATACACAAATACAGAACCTGTAATATTTTTTGGTATTTCATAAAATAGAAGTTCTTTCAATTCACTATCAGAAATTGAGTCTAAAACACTTCCTAAAATTAATTCTGCTAATACTTCACCTTTATTTTCATTTGCTAATTGAAGTAAATATGAAAATTCGCAATCTGGTTTTTTCAAGTTTACTTTATCAAATAAACCAGTTTCTTCTATTTTTTTTAAACCATAAAGTATATTAAATACCTTTAATGCATTCATTCCATAACCTGCGCCATTATTTCTAAGATGGTTATGTATTTCGTGTATTTTATCTTTTAATGCTTCTTTGTTTGAAACACTATTAGTTTGTTCAATTGCTGTATTCTTTAGAGTATTCATATTTTCTGTTATATCACTTTTGTAATTTATTATATTTTGTTTCAATTTTTTATTATATGTTAATGAGTTAATATTATTAATAGGAGTATATATTATCGTTTCAATTTCTTGTATAATGTCTTTAATTTTATCTGTTTTATATTTTTCTTCTAATTCTTGATTGGTTAATTTAGATAGTTTAAATTCAAATAATTCACGCTTATCTTTATGTTTTTGAGTTTCAATATGTGATTTATGATGTGAAATTTGGTCAGGTATAGTTTTACAAATGCCACAAGAATAAGTTTTTTGATTTAACATATTATAAGTTATATAAATATTATATTTTATATGAATTACATTTTTTATTTTTTTAACATTAAAAAAGTTTTCCTAAATAATTATAAAAAACGACCAAAATTGAAAACTGCTGAAAATTTTGACAAAAATATTATAGTTTATGTAAAACCAATAAAACCAAAAATGTTAAATCCAAAAACTGGTCGACATGTTAAAAATACTCCAGCAAATAAAAGAAAAATAGATAAGCAAACATTGAAATCGGGTGGAAGATCAAAAAAAAGAACTAGAAAAAATAAAAATAATAAATACAAGTAATATAATAATATTCTTTTAGTATATAAATGCCTAAGACGCGTAAAAATAATAGTAGATCTAGTAGCAGACACACTAGCAGATCTAGTAATCAAAACTTTGAACAACATATTGTCATCAAATTTTTAGAAATATTAAATACTGTTAAGCTATATCATTGGAAAACTTATACATATGCTACTCATAAAGCTACTGATGAATTTCACGAGAAGCTAGGGACAAATATTGATACATTTGTTGAAGCTTTACTAGGCAAAGGAACGGGTAAATATGGAGATCGTATTAATTTATCAAAAACAAAATCTATTCCATTAAAAGATTTTAGTTCTATTAAAGACTTTAAGAGAGAAATTACAGATTTTTCCAAATACTTAACCAGTTTAAATAATACACCTTTATTTAAAGATCCTACTTCTTCCGATTTGTTAACTATTCGTGATGAAATCTTGAAAGATGTTAACCAATTTTTATATTTGCTGACATTTTCATAATTTAATATATTTAATTTAATTATATATGAATAATTCGTCTGATATGAAACCATTGTCTGGATTTACAAATTCATTGAATTCTGCAAAAACATCTTTTAGTAGTCCAAATAGTTTAAATAACATTAGTGAAAGCACAATTGATGTTACTCCTTCCAGTATATTTTCATCTATATGGTTTTGGTTAATATTAATAATAGTTTTAGCATTTGTTGGATTTAATATTTTCAGTTATTTAGCAAAAGGTACTGATATTTTAGTAGAATTCACTTCATTTTTTACAGATATTTTTGAAACTATTAGTAAATTTATTATAAACCTAAGTGCAACTGGAACGCAAGCAGCAAGTAGTGTAGGTGCTAGTGCAATTGATACTAGTTTAGATGTAGTTAAAGAAAATACGGATGGTCGGTCAAATGAACAACCTGAAAATAAAGAAAAACCGCAGCAAGGCCAACCGCAGCAAGGTCAACAGCAGCAAAGCCAACAGCAACAACAATTATACATGCAACAACAGAAACCATACCCTACATCATATCCACAATCAAATGAATTCCCACCTAGTCAAACTGAAATGGAACCAATGCCTGCTTCAGCTATGGATGCTGATAATAAATCAGGGTGGTGCTTAGTTGGACAAGAACAAGGATTCCGCAGTTGTATTGAAGTCAATGAATTTGACAAATGTATCTCAGGTAACATTTTTCCTTCAAAAGATATATGCACCAATCCTAATTTGAGAGTATAATTTTATGCAGGAAATATAAACTTAGCATTGGTCGGCCATTTATTATTGCTGTTTCCATACGTCAATTTTGTTTTAGGGTAATAAGTTGGCAGACCATCATTGTAGCAGAGTAATATAATAGGTCCAGGCACATCACTATCACTAGTCGGATAACAAAAGTTCTGCTTAGTTTTATAATCAACGTGTCCCGTGCAAAAGTTTTCAACCACATTACACTGCAATGTCCCACCATCAGGAATGATTTCTTCAGGAATAATAGGTGCAGGTTGAGGAGGAATATTAGCTGGTGTTCCAGGTGGATTAAGAGGTTGAGGTGGTACATCAGGTGATTTAATACCATCAGTGCCTGGAACTGGTAATGGATTATTAATAGGAATAACAATAGGAGGAACACATATTCGTGGATCATATACAGTATTTACACCATCAACGGATCCTGAATATCCATTTCGTTTTAAACTGCTCGTATTTGGATTTGTATAAGTAGCAGATTGAGTGGCCCAAGTAGTATTCCGATTTGTCCAAGAACCGCGAGCAATTTGCGAATAACGTTGATTTTTTGTTATATTTGAACTATTTTTTTTATATTGGAGCACATTACCTTTTGCTAACATTGCAATATCGTAAGCAGTTTGAGGAGTTACACTAGTTGTAATATTAGTACTAAAACGGGTCCATTCTCTGGGAGGCTGAGGATTATAGGTTGGACCTAAACAAGACATCTATACTATCCACTTTTAAAAAAGTGGAGCAAAACATCCACTTTTTATAAGCGCAAGCTAACAAAAAGTGGAGCAAAACAGTTGCGCCAAATTATTACTAATATTTTTTAAAAATTTATTTTACTTTTTAAAAAATTAATTGCTATTTTGCTCCACTTTTTCTAAAAGTGGAAGAATTGCTTGGCTTTAGTAAAACCCGCCCGATTGATCATTACCAGCAAAATACCAATTTAAAGAGAAATATTTACTATATTTGGAAGCCATACCAGATCCAGGAGAACTATCCACTGTTTTAATATTAGGACCAATTTGAGTAATAGATTGAATCGCACTTGTTCCTAAAGCATAATTATAATATCTTAAATTAGAAATATATCCATCAAACCCGCCACCAAGACTTGTATAAACATTACCATAATTTTGTTTTGGAACATATCCTAAATCAATACTTTTTGCTATAGTTCCATTAATATATATATCTAGTGTTGTATTTTGACATCTAATAATTACATTAATCCATTTATTTAATGGTATATTTGGAATAAGAATTTCATTATTAATATTATCAAATGTATTCATAATAACAACTAATTCATTTGTTCCTGGAGCAATATAAAGACCAGGAGCATTATTTGGTTGAACTAGTCCAGCTTTAACACAATCAGGATATGTAGTAGCACCAGTAGCACCATATACACATGCATTAGTACCATCATTTGAATCAACTGTTACTACATCACTATTTCCTTTATTAAAAATATGCAAATAATTAGTAGCAATTGAGTGTTCAGGTAATGTTTCAATATATATCCAAATAGACCATGTAAATTCAATACCATCTGGACCATTAATAGATCGTTGAAGTGGTTTTGCATTTAAAGAACTGGGATCTTGTGGAAATGATATAGGTTGATTTCCTCTAGCCATACCATTAATCAAATAAGGAGATGAAGAATTATCAAAAAAGAATACTAATAATTTAACACATAATTGTAAAAGAATAATAAATACAAATATGACTAAAAGAAGGAAAGCAATCTTGGCTACTAAATTATTTGATTCCATAAAATCTTTAAATCCAGCAGCATTTCCGGTAGATGAAGTTAATGGAGGTGGTCCTGAACTAATTGGATTAGCAAGTGGATTAAGTGGACCAGTTATAGGACCAGGACCAGGACCAGGACCAAGTCCAACATTTGCGGCAGCTTTTGTAAATCCGTCACCAGTGCTAGATACCATATCTGACAATCCTTTATTTGCATTATTTAATGTTTCTGACATATAGTATAATAAAAGAAAAATTAAAATGTAAAACTACTATCTTCTGTGCCATTTTCTAAAAAAGCTATCTTTACACTATATTTACCGAATAAATTAGATAACCAACTGGCTCCATATCCTGCAGAATATATATCCCATACTTCTTGTGGATTTAATGCATTTGGATAATATGCAAATTTGCTAGTCCATCCAGAAAATCCACCATTTGGAGTAATATATACAGATGCATCTGGATTTACTTCAGCAGTTCCAGCTAATGGTTTAGTTTGAACTAATTTTCCATCTAAATATACATCTAAACTTCTGCCATAAACACTAATTGTTACATTTGTCCATTTTTGAATAGGAACATTTGTAATTGTTGTAGATTCTACTGTTGATGGGTTACCTTGATGAGAAGAACAATCTCCATCTGATCCATCTATATTTGGAGCACAATAATTATCAGGACATCTAGTTGTTTTCTCTTCACAAGTTACAGATGTAGATGTACTTGTTTCTAAATATACCATTAAATCATTTGTATTTGGTGTAAAAACTACTGCAGGACAAGGATATATATTCATTATCCCACCTGGTGTATTATTACTTCCTGAAGGAATTGAACTTAAAGGTGTTCTACCAAATAAGACTTTAGTTTTTTCATAATTATAATTCCAATCATCAATATAATACCAAATAGAATAAGCAAAATTAGACATATGTAATCCGCTATCATCTTTTGCTAAATCTTTTGCTACGATCTTTTGAACTTCTGTTCCTGACATTAATCCAGTCATTGTATTTGCATCATTTAAAACATATTTCATAACCACATATAATAATAATAATATGACAATTACCATAACAATAGTTTGCACTTTCATAATATATATAGAATGATAATAAATTATGAAAGAATGGATAAAGAATGGATAAAGAATGGATAAAGAATGGATAAAGAATGGATAAAGAATGGATAAAGAATGAATAAAGAATGAATAAAGAATGAATAAAGAATGAACAGCTAAACTAATAAATTAATAAAGAATGAACAAACTAAACAAATTGTATATTTTTATTATTCTTAATATTATCCATAGTTTGACCAGCGTCATACATTACGGGTGGTTCAGAATCTTTCAAAATATTATATAAATAATAGATTTGTTTAGCAGTCATAGATTTTGTAAAATAAGTTACATTACAAATACCACCAGTTATTCCATTATCTTGTCCAGAAACTAAAGCATCATATGACATATATGGAGCAACATTTAATGTGCTAGCAACTAATTCTCCGTTATAAAAAATATCTACAGTTCCACCCGAATAATTAAATATAATGTTATTCCATTTTTGTAACAATACTTTGTTTAAAGTATATATAATACGTGGTTCCGCATTTCTATTATCCGCATTAGTAGGGTCATCATTAGTAGCAACTGTAACTTGCATAATATTTTTAGCAGGATTATATTCCACTTTTGGTTTATCTCCATAATTTAAAACTGTTAAATATTTATCTATTTGTGATTCATTTACAGAGTCTAAATATACCCAAAATGACATTCCATAATGATAATTAAATTTATTAATAGATCCTTGTTCACTAGATTTGTCAGTTCCTGTAGTTTCTTTACTATTTTCATCTAATTTATTTAATTTCAAATAATCACTGAGTGTAGTTAATTGATTTAATTTAATAGGATCTCTTAATATGACAGTTCCGTTTTGATTATTATATATTCGCGAATAACTGAAAATATAGAAATAAACTACGTAAAGGGCAATTACACCAAGAAGTATTTTAATATATGTCATCTGTGTAAATTCATTAACCCCTGGCACTGTTGGTGTTTTACCTATACTAGGTAAATTATTATAGAGAGTAATGAATAAACAAGGAATATAGAAAATAATATCTAAAGTAAGATGATAGGTTTGATTCACTTTTTGATTTGAACCGACTTTTAATATTTTATATAGTAACCCTAATATGACTAAAATAGTTAATAAATTAACAATAAATGGCATAACACCTTGATCTTTTTTCTTTTTATCTTTATCCTTTGTTGTTAATCCATTTATAGATGTAACTAATACATAAATAATTAAACTGGATATCATCATACCAGCAACAACCATACCTAATTTTCGAAAATAAACAAATGAAGTAGTCCATTCTAAATTAGTAATATTTTTTGGAATTAGACCAAGATTAACTAATTCAAAATAAGTGAAATATAACCAAACTATTGAAACAAGAATAATTAAAAATATAGCACCTCCTGCACGTGCTTGTCTAGGATCTGTTTTTGTATCTGATCCATATTCTTTACCATCTACTTTATAATATGTATGAGGTTTATCTGTACCTTGTGTTAATTTACCGCAGTTTTTCCCATCTGGATCAGTTTTTGCAGTAATTCCATCTTCACAACATCCAAATTCAGTTTCTTTGCAAGGAATACATTGTGATCCTTCTTTATCTGTTTTATATTCTAAATTATTTGGACAAACGCCAAAATCTTGATCTGTACCAATTGGTTGATTGGTTGGTCCAGTATACCAACTATGTGAATAACGAGTTGCTGCAGTAAAATAATTAGTGCTTAGACCAACAGAAGTTATTATTATAAATATAATATACAATATGACATAAGCAATCAGTTTCATTGGACTTTTATCTTTATCTTTATTTTTATCTTTATCTTTATCTTCTTTTTCTTTTGCTAAGGCTGCTGCTGCTGATACATCTGGTCCAACAAATCCTTTTGCCATACTCAATATTGCATAAATAATACCGAAAATAGCAATAAAAATATCTACAACTAACATTTTTCCAGAAAAATACGTTTTGATTGTATCATGAAATGTGCTTTGCGGCGGATCCAATGTCCAAACATGAATAGAAAATATGACCCCAAAAATAAAGAGCATTACTTTTTTAAATGTATCAAATGTTTTATCCATTGTTGCTGATTCTACTTTATAACCGCGATACAAAATATATAGCCCAATTAGTATAGTTACTGGGGCTAGAACAACCATTGCTGTATTTTTATATCTATTTAAATCTGACACCGTTTTATTTAATGATGCTGGATTAAATGGTTTATCTGTATCATGATCTATACTAGAATCATATGTTCCTTGTTTAGTTTTCTTCGCAAATATAGTAAGTAGTCCACCATAACCATAAAAATAAGACATAAAAACCATATAAAGTATAATACCAATTAATGAATACATTAATTTCATTATATATGACATTCCTGATCCAACTATACTAGGTAATTTAGATATATTTTGATAACCTTTGAATAATATTCCAACTATAATCATACTAATCAATACATAAATAATAATCATAATATTTTTATATGCTACATCTGGATTGTTTGGACTATTTTCTGGTTTTTTTGGATAAAATATTACCATAAAAATTCCTATTATAATTGCAATAAATATAGCAACTAGTAGACCAATAGTTGCAGGATCTGTTGGTGAAGTTGTTAATTGATTAACATCACCTGATATATTTGCTTTATTGAACCATGTCCCAAGTCCTTGAAATCCATACCCAGTTAATGCAAGAAGACCAAATGCAAATATATTTATTAGTAATGCAGTAGTATCAAAAATACCAACTAATAATCCAATTATTACAGCAATTGTAATAATTCCAATAATTTTTGAGACCCAATCTGCAGTAGTAAATGAAAATTTATTTACTAACATAATACCAATTAATAAGATATTCAAACTAGTGACTATAAATGATACACTTGATTTAATACTATCTTCTGTTTTTAACATACCGCATATTAATATATAAAATAAACAGAATAGAGTTAGTGAGATATATGAAAATATATTATAAAACAAGGTTTTATTAGCTTGATCATTCAGGGTAAGTGATGGCATGGTATTATACCGCCAGATACCAAATACCGATACTATAACAAATATTGCAAAAAATAACCCCATTGCAGCATCATTGCCTTTTGTTTTATTACCAAAATGATTTGTAGCATATAATATTAATATAACAAGAAATAGAATACAAGATGATCCAAAAAATACAGGACTGTATTTGATTATCCAATCAAAAAATGGTTTCATATAATTTCCTGGTGGTCCTGGTGCTACTGCTACTGCTACTGGTGCTGGTCTATACAAATACCAATATATGCCATAACAAATTGGAATTAATAATATAAATACTATAAAACTAGCTATAGTTGTTCTAGTTTTATCCCCAGAACCCATAGTTTTACCTCCAGTACTTACTGATGAAGCACTTGTAAAATATAATATTAAAATTGCAATGATTACTGCTATTACTATTCCAATTACTGTAAACGGATTTGCTATTGCTTTGGTATAATTAAAATAACCAATCGCAGAGAATGCCAAAATAAATACAAAACAAATAGTAAATGCAACATCTGCCTTTTGTTTAGTTTCACTAGTATAATTAACTCCATTATCATATCCTTTTTTCTGCCCTACAAAAGTTACCAATAAAATAAATAATATGAGATTGATTAAGATAAGAAATGCACCCTTTAAATTAATACCATTATCTTTTGTATAATAATTTGTAAGTTTTGTAAGTAATGATTTAACTGGTTCAGGATGTGCCATTTTATAATCTGCTAATTCTATACCAGTTGCCAATTCTAGAGCATTTTGTTTGAGCTTATTTGATTCTAAAGCAGTCAATTTTTTTGTTGATTTAGAGATTTCATGCTGGGCTAATTCTAGACCAGTTGCCAATTCTAGAGCAGATCTTTCTACATTTGCTGCGTCTGCTACTGCATCTTCAGCTAGTTTTGCTGCGTCTGCTACTGCATCTTCAGCTAGTTTTGCTGCTTTTGCTGCCTTACTTCTAGATAAAACATGATCTGCCAATTCTAGACCAGTTGCAAGTTCTAGAGCGTTGGCTGGTAATGCTGCTCTTGCTGCTCTTATAGTTTGATTTATGTCACCTAAGCTGTGTCCTAGGTCTATTTGATTTTGGGTGTATTCTGCTTCTTGTTCTGTTTTATCCATTATTAAACTAATATACTAGGATATAATATTATATTAAACTTTCTTCACCAACTCATTCTTTACCAAAATCCCTTCTTACATATTCTCCTTTGCCGTTTTTTCACCATGACATTCACGACATAAAGCCACTAAATTCTGCACTTCATTAGATCCACCATTATCAAGACGTATTTTATGATCCACTTCGAACCAAGCATTTAATTGTTTTCCACAATGTCCACATTTCCAATTTTGATTCGATGCTACATATTTCTTTTTTGTTTCACTGACCGATCTTTTTACTATTCTTTGACCAAGGCCAGGACCAGGACTACCGCTAGGATTAGGGCCAGGACTTGCACCAGGTCCAGTCATATTATGCATAAAGGAATTGTCCACATTAGCATAAGGATTCGCTTGGCTTGAGCCCCCAGTAAAATCAATAATAGGACTAATCATATCCATAGAGGCACGATCAATAGGCATAAATTTGACCATATTGTTAGCATGTAAAAGTATATTCTTACAATTATGCGGATTTCTCTTAATCATTAAATAACAAATTATTGCCAAGAAAATAATAAACCCGATCCTAAAATATTTTTTATAAGAATAAAATATTTTGGTATATTTGCCTTCTGTATAGACATTTAAAATTATCAGTCCTACAGCAATAATGAATATTAATTCTATTCTCATATTATACTATACATATTTAATTATTTGTTAGTATTTGTCTTACTTTGCTTTAATTTTTTGCTTTAATTTTTTGCTTTAACTTCTGCTTTTAATTCATTTGTTAATCTAGATTTACTATTTTGCACATTTTTTTTACTAACATACAAGTTGACAGTTTTTCTCTCATTAAGACTAGCAGGTTTAAATGTAGAATTCATTGTTCTCAATATATTTACTAAATTAGGAACACTAATTGGAGTCAAATTATATTGAAATAAAAAAGTAAATACTTTTCTAATACATTCAACAATTTGTCTATCCATTTGATCTAAATGTGTTTTTTTATTAATAATATCAGTAAATGCTAAATAAGCCATAGCAAATCCCCAAATATCAACATTATGTAAAAATATAGATAAATAATCGTGCAATTCTAATTTATTATTTTTCGTATATTTGACTAAAATATCTGCAACATATTTGGCAATTGTATTCATTCCAAATTGGCCAGTAAATATCATTTTAAAATCTCTTAAAACACCACGCAAATGGGCACCTCTATCTGTTTTTTCTAATTCAGTCAAATAATTAAACGCGTAGGTATAAATTTCTGCTGCAGTAGCAGGGCGTGGTTTTGCCGAAAGAAATTGTTCATATGCATCAATAAATTTTTTATTGAAAATAATAATAGAATAAGGTAAATTAAATTGAAATGGGCGATGACTTATTTCATCTAACATAATATCTTTATTATTGATTAATTGTTTAGATAGACCCCAATCTATTAACCTGGTATGCATAGCTCCGTCATTAGCTGATACAAGTATATTAGATCCTTTAATATCAAAATGGAATATTTTTAATTTATTCATTGGAATAATACCATTTTGAAGAAGATCAATTAAAGAATTATTTACAACAATTAACTTACTATAATTAGTGAAATTTTCTTTTACATATTCATCTAATTTGGGACCACCATCAGGTTCATTCAACATTGCCAAATATTTCAAATTTTCATTAATATTTGCAGGAGTAATATCATATTTTTTAAATGCAGTACATTTTTTAAAATTATCTAAATCTTCTTTGGTTAATTTATCTGGATCACAAATAGTAATATCATCTATAATAAAATAGTTGCGATAGTTTGGTATTTTTTTTAAAATGGGTTCATATTTACTAATTTCATAAAATTCATCATCTGTATCACCAGATGCCATTAATTTACTAATTTTGCCAAGAGGTCGTGATTTATTTTTACATTTTAATGCTGGTTTAAATACGCATCCAAATCCACCAGAATCTAAAACTTTACCGCCTGTTAACTTGCCCTTTAACCCGCCTTTTAAAGTATGTTTTCTTCTGCTTATTCTTTCACGGTTCATTGTTCTATTCATTGTTCTTTTTAAATGTTTTGGTAGTCGTCTATAGTCTCTAGATTTTGACCTTAATAAGCCTAGACCTGATTCAGGACCTGTAGCAGCACTAGTTCTACCCTCATTTATAATACCTCTGTCATTACTACCTCTGTCATTACTACCTCCCTTCATTCCTTTTTTATTTTTCTTAGTTTTCTTTCCACCCATTAATAAAAAAGGCGCACAAATAGTAACTGCTCCTGTAATGAATCCCATAACAGTTGCGCCAAATATATCTGATCTAGTTGGTTTATTTGGATCAGGTACTGCTACTGTTCCTGCTGCTCCTAATGCTGAAGACATATTATTACTATATACAAATATTATTTATTATATAAATATGCAGTTATTCCAATGATTACAAAAAGGATACAAAAATAAACAGCACGTTCTTTCCATATATTGGCTTCTCTTAATTTCACAGTGCTTGGTTTATACTCATTATAGTAGTTTTCATAAAATTGACTTAAAGAAATCTGCGGTTTCTCCAATTTGGCATTTATTTTGTTATGTATAAAATGAATCCATCGAATAAATGAATCTCTAGAATCTAAATAAGGGACAACAGGATATTCATCTAATAATTTACTAAAGTCAGCAGACATGGATTTCACAGGAATAAATAAAGGAATATTTTGAATAAATTCATAATATTTTTTCTTAGTAGGTGTATTAGGACGAATAGGGTAAGATAAAGCAATTGTATGTAAAAAAAACCAATAATGAGGTCCCCAAATAGCAGAATCTAAACTCATAATATATGAAAGTATATATTTAAACAGATCATAACTAATTAACTATACCTTAAATGAAAACTAGTTTATGTAATAATTGTGGAAAACACGGACATTTATATAGCACATGTAAATTGCCTATTATTAGTTATGGAATCATATTATTTAGACAAAGTAATAAAGGACTGCAATATTTAATGATAAGACGAAAAGATAGTTTTGGATATATTGATATAATTCGTGGTAAATATACACCTCATAATATACCGCAAATACAGCGATCTATAGATGAAATGTCTCTAGAAGAAAAACATAGATTAATGAATGAACCATATGAAAATTTATGGAAAATGTTATGGGGAGATAATGGAATACAACATCGTGGTGAAGGATCATCATTGGCAAAAAAGTTTGAAGCATTAAAGAATGAAGAAAAGAATGAAGAAAAGATTGAAGAAAAGAATGAAGAAAAGAATGAAAAAAAGATTGAAAAGATTGAAGATAAGATTGAAGAAAAGATTGAAGAAAAGATTGAAGAAAAACATACTCCAATTATTAATTTAGAATATTTAATCCAAAATAGTAAAACAGAGTGGCAAGAAACAGAATGGGAATTTCCAAAAGGGCACCGTAATTTTCAAGAGAAAGATGTAGAAACCGCTTTAAGAGAGTTTGAAGAAGAAACAGGATATTTAAAAGAAAATATTACTATTATTGATAATATTATTCCTTATGAAGAAATATTTATAGGATCAAATCATAAATCATATAAACATAAATATTATGTAGCTTATTTAAATATAGATACGGATACTTTGCAAAATTATCAAAAATCAGAAGTTAGTAAGATTGAATGGAAAACCTTAGATGAATGTTTATCATCAATACGACCATATAATTTAGAAAAGAAAACTATTATAAAAAATGTGAATCAAGTATTATTGAATTATATATTATCTTATTAAACTATAGTAATGTATCAGAATGAAGAAAATAAAAAAGATATAGATATAGAAATAGAAAAACCCCTAATAGTTAAAAAAAAAGGTCGACCAAAAAAGGCAGTAACTGAAAAAGTTAAATTAGTTGGTCAAGTTGTAGAAGGAGAAGGAGAAGGAGAAGAAGGAGAAAGAGGAGAAGAAAAAGAAAAAGAAGTTAAAAAGATTAAAAAAAGAGCAAAGACTGAATCAGTTAAACCAGTAAAAGAAAAAGTGGTTAAAGAAAAAGTAGTTAAAGAAAAAGTGGTTAAAACAAAAAAAGTAAGGGAGGTAAAAGAATCAAGTAAGATCAATAATAAAACCAATAAAGCCAAAACAAAAAAGGTGAAAAAAATATCAGTAAATGTATTAGAAAAATTAAAAGCGGAGTTTGAATCAAATCATTGTAGTTTACCTGAAAATCGATATAATAAAAATAATGTATGTAATGCTATTTTGCATGAAACGGAGAATTTAGAGAAAAAATATTTAGAAGAGCATCCAGAGGAAAATTCAAATTTATACCCTACATTAAATGATCCCAATTTTAATTTAAAAATTGCAGAGAAAAAAGAATTCCAAGATACAAAATATGATGGAACCATATATGATATAAAAGAACAAGCCGAAATATTAAGTACTGCACCATATGAATTATCCCCATATCAACTATTTGTCAAGAATTTTCTCTCATTTCAAACACCATATAATAGTTTATTGTTATATCATGGGGTAGGAACTGGAAAAACTTGTTCTGCAATTGGAGTAGCAGAAGAGATGCGAGATTATTTAAAACATTTAGGTATAAATAAAAAAATTATTATAGTAGCAAGTCCAAATGTGCTAGATAACTTTCGTTCACAATTATTTAATGAGAGACATTTAAAAGAAAATAATGGTCAATGGACAATGAATGGTTGTGTTGGAAATAAATTATTGAAAGAAATTAATCCAATGAATATGAAAGGACTAACAAAAGAAAAAGTGATTAGTCAAATTAATGCATTGATTAAAGCATATTATTCTTTTATGGGATACATTAAGTTTTCAAATTATATAGAAAAACACGAGCATCATTTAAAGAAAGAGTTTGATAATAGTTTAATAATTATAGATGAAGTGCATAATATAAGATCAACAGATGATAATAAAATAGTTTCAGATAAATTAATGACATTAGTTAAAAATGCGGATAATGTGCGTTTGTTATTGCTTTCAGCTACACCAATGTTTAATAGTTATAAAGAAATCATATGGTTAATTAATTTGATGAATATAAATGATAGAAGAGCAACAATAGAATTGGCAGATATATTTGATAAGAATGGATTATGGCTTAAAGATAAAGAAAACAATGAAATTGGTAAAGATTTATTAATTCAAAAAATTACAGGATATATTTCATATGTAAAAGGAGAGAATCCGTATACATTTCCATTTCGTGTCTATCCATCTGTATTTGCACCAACTCAAACATTTTTAGAAATAGCATATCCATTAGAACAAATGAATTCAAAAAAATTAAATATATCAAATGCAATTAAAATACTTAGTTTATATTTAGTAAATATTGGCGAAATACAATCCGCAGGATATCAATATATAATTAATAATTTAAAGAATAAAAAGATTCGTATAAAAACAAAAATGGGAAAAATACGTAATATGCCCACATTTGAAAATATGGATTCTTTTGGTTATACTTTATTGCAAATGCCTCTAGAAGCTTTAAATATTATATATCCAATAGATGGACTTAAAGAATTAGTAGATCAACAAAAATTAGCAATTAAACCAGTTGATGCTTTGGTTGATGCTTTAGAAGAACAAGAATCCAGTTTAGAATCATTAGATCAAATAGAATCAGATAATGAATTTAGTTCTGATGAAGAAGATGAAGAAGATGAAGAAGATGAAGATATACAAAAGAAAGGTAAAAAAGTAATTAATAAATTAATTAAAGAAAATGCTAAAGAAAGTGTTAAAGAAAGTGCTAAAGAAAATGCTAAAGGAGGTGCTAAAGATAAAGATAATGATAAAGCTAAAGATAAAACTAAAGATAAATCGGTGACCATAACAGAGGAAAAAGCAAAGCCTGTTCATTTTAATATAAGTCCTAATGAAATTACAGGACATAAAGGATTAGCCAGATTAATGACTTTTACAGATTCAGTAAATCCGCCAGAAAAAGGAAATTTTGAATATAAAAAATCAACTTTAGATAAATATGGTAAAATTTTTTCATATGATGAAATTGGTAAATATAGTTGTAAAATAAAAACGATTTGTAAAAATATTGTAGATGGAGCAACTGGAATTATTTTAATTTATTCACAATATTTAGATGGTGGTTTAGTGCCAATGGCTCTAGCATTAGAAGAAATAGGTCTTACACGATTCAGCGAAGATTCAAAATCTTTTTTTAAAACTAACCCGTCCTCTAATGTAAACTCAGTAAAAGGTCATTATTGTATGATAACAGGTGATCCAAGAATTTCTCCGAATAATGATTTTGAAGTCAAAGCGTGCACAAATGAAAATAATATGAATGGACAAAAAATGAGGGTTATTTTAATTTCAACTGCAGGATCAGAAGGTATTGATTTAAAATTTATTCGGCAAGTTCATATTTTAGAACCATGGTATAATATTAATAAAATAGAGCAAATTATTGGTAGAGCAGTTCGTAATTTCAGTCATAAAGAGTTACCATTTGAAGAGAGAAATGTGCAGATTTATATGTATGGAACTTTATTAGAAAATGGAGAAGAAGAAGCTGCAGATATATATGTTTATCGTGCAGCAGAACAGAAAGCAATAAAATTAGGTAAAGTAAGTCGTGTTTTAAAAGAAAATGCAGTAGATTGCGTTATTAATCACGGACAAACAAATTTTACACAAGAAAAGATGGATACATCAGTAAAACAAATTTTATCAGATAAAACAGTATTACCCGATTTTCATGTTGGTGATGCGCCTTATTCTGCTACATGCGATTATATGGAAAAATGTGATTATCTGTGTGAAAATATTGGACCAGATACAATAATTAAAACAAATACGGCAACATATAATGAAGCATATGTGCAGACCAATTCAGATATTTTAATAAATAAGATTAAAGTATTATTTAAAGAGAAATATTTTTATTTGAAATATAATTTAATACATATGATAAATATGCCAAAAAAGTATCCCATTTCGCAAATATATTCAGCATTAAGTCAGATGATAGATAATAAAGAATATTTAGTAGACCGATATGGTCGTTCAGGATATTTGGTAAATATAGGACAATATTATTTGTTTCAACCAATTGAATTAAATAACAAAAATATTGCTATATTTGATAGAAATGTGCCGATTGATTATAAACATAGAACTATACAATTTGATATTAAAATAAAAGAAGGTGAAAAGGAACGAGAAAAGGAACGAGAAAAGGAACGGGAAAAGGAACGGGAAAAGGAACGGGAACAGGAAGGGGAACGGGAAGGGGAACGGGAAAAGGAAGGGGAAAAGGAACGGGAAAAGGAACGGGAAAAGGAACGAGAAAAGGAACGAGAAAAAGTAAGTGTAGTTACTTTAATAAAACCAGTTTCTTCACAAAAAATTAGCAAAAGTAATGAATTTCAAGAAAATGGAATACAATTAATAAATGAATTATTAATAAATTATTTAAAAGCTAAAAGAAGTGTTCTTAAAAAAAATAGACAAAAAGATGTTGATTGGTATGAACAATGCGGTATAACTATAACAAATATGAAAAATGATATAGTTAAAGAACTTGCAAAAAAATACGAATTAACTAATGAACAATTAAAAACAAATATAGCAGTTATTAGAGAGATAAAACAATTTGAACTAATTATGAATACTATATTGATTGAACATATAGTTGATATGCAAGAATTTAATAATAAATTGTTGTTATATCAATATTTATTTTCAGCCAGAGCACGTGCTATATCAGATAATCAACAACATTTAGAAGAGCAAATAAAAGAATACTTAGAAAAAAGTGTAATAAAAACAAGTAAGAATTTAGTAGGTGTTATATTATTTGATAATAATGTAGAGCAAATGTATGTATTAAATGCTACTGCTACTGCTACTGCTACTGCTGCTAGCATATGGACTTTAGCTACTCCATTACAAAAAGGGCAGTTATTACAAGCTATAAAAGAAGATCGCCAATTTATAATAAATAAATCTAACTTGAATACCATAATTGGATATATTAGTTATGATAATAAATATGGTTATACATTTAAAATAAAAAATAATGAATTGAAACGACATACTGGTGCAAGTTGTGATCAAATGAATAAAGATAAAAAAATACAATTATTAAATGATCTATCGGGATATATAAAATATAAAAAATATACTAAAGAAGATATTGCAAAAGAAAAAGAAGGTAAAAAAGTAAAAGATAAAGATAAAACAGACAAGAGAGATGGTGATACTACAGGAATGATTAAAGAACAAATGTGCTCTTTAATAGAGTTTATGATGCGATATTATACAATCATTAATAAAGATAATAAAATATGGTTTTTGAATAATGATAAATACATATTAAATAAAATTGAATAGAATTAAAGATATTGTTTGTATAATATAATACAATGGAACAAACGAAACGATTTAAAAAGAGAGAATTTAAAAATGAAGGAATATTTTCCAAATCATTAATAACCAGAAGTATTAATATACCAATTACAATAATTAGTAAAAATATACATGAAATACTTGAGACAACTATAAAAGCTGAATATGAGGGCAAATGTTCAGTTGAAGGATATATCAAAATGGATTCGTGTAAGTTAAATACATATTCTAGTGGTTTAGTACAATCTACAAATGTAAAATTCGAAGTAGTATTTGAATGCATGATTGCATGTCCTGTAGAAAATATGAGAATTAATTGTATAGTAAAAAATATTACTAAAGCAGGTATTCGTGCTGAAAGTGCAGATGATGATCCAAGTCCAATTATTGTATTTATTACAAGAGATCATCATTATACAAGTGAATACTTTTCAACTATAAAAGAAAAGGATCAAATTGAAGTAAAAGTAATTGGACAACGATTTGAATTAAATGATAAATATATTTCTATTATTGCTAGTTTAATAGAACCAAAAGGTAATGAATTAAGAGGTGATCGAGGAGAACCTAAAGAAAAAGCAAAACCAAGGTTGATTTTAGGCGATGATGATTAAAATAAGATTATAATAGAAATATTATTTAAACCTATATTGTAAATAATATTTAATGACAGAAGAGAAATTAACAACTATATGTAAAAAGATTGAAGCAATGCCGCAATTTAATCAAATTGAAATTTTAAAAATTATTAGCAAACATAAAGAGATTATTTTAAATGAAAATAAAAATGGTATACATATTAATTTAACAGAAATAAGTCCAGCAGTTATAGTTGAATTATGTGATTATATTAATTATATTAATGCACAAGAAATGAATTTAAATATAGTTGAAGCGCAAAAGGAAGAGTTTAAAAACACTTATTTTACTAAAGATACTAAAAAAGATAATAAAGATAATGGCAAATATTTTAAATATGCATCAACATAAAGTAGAAAAAATAGAAGACAAAATAGAGCACACTCAAGATAAAACAAATGAAATTATAAATGAACTGCAAAAATATATGTTATATTTAAAACCAACAGAACAAGTAAATTATATAAAAGTAGACCACAAAGTAACGGTCAAAAAGGTCGAACAAGTAGAAGTAGTAGCATTAGCATTAGCAAAAGTGGAACACGATTTTTTTTATCCAGAACAAAAAGATCAGCTATTTTGGTGTTATTATATAATAAAAAATGGATTTGCTACATATGAATATCCAGGAACTACTAGTTATGCAAATGAGAAAAAAGAAAAATTTGAATGCATTGAATTATTACGTAAAAATAAACAAATTTTAAAAGACAATAAAATAAAAAATATAAAGGAAGATGTAGAAAATGAATTAGCACAAAAATCAATGATTAGTAGAAAAACATTTATTGCTTTATGTAGTATAGAAAAACAAAATGTATTATATATAGAAAATAATAAATATTTTGATATGTTTACTGATACTACTAATGCCTCATCATATCATGTAGTTCATTGTATAAAAGGTAAATATTGTTATGAATCTGATATTAGTCAGATGCAATTAGAAAAATATAAAACATCTTTATTTAAATGTGATAATTTTGAGAAACCATTAAAAGCAATTAGTTATTACAAATTAAATGAATTAGTAGATATATGTAAATATTTAGTTTTAGTTGCAGACTTTAATAAAAAGACTAAAAAAGAATTATATGAATTATTAATGGAAAAGTTGTAAACGGATAAGTTGTAAACGGATAAGTTGTAAGTGAGGTTATTTGATTTATTATAATTAAAATTGAAGATAATATAAAATTATGTGTTTATATTATATATAATGAATTCTATGCAACAACTATTTAATAGATTTACTAATATTAATAAAGAAGATGCAAATGCGGATTATGCTAAAAAAAAAGAAGCACTAGAGAGAAAACTTCTCGAACCCGCTCCTGAAAATTTAGATTATGATCCAGAAGGATTACGTGATGTAGATGAATACAATGTAGATGAATACAATGTAGATGATGAAAAATTAACTGGTGCAAGGGATCATCCTTTAAAATCAAAAAAAGAGGATCGCTTTAAAAAGTCAAGAGTAGTATTTGAAGAGGAAGAGGAAGAGGAAGAGGAAGAGAACAAGGAAGAGGGTGCTAGAGATGACGATAAAAAAATACAAAAGAAACCTATGCACCCAAGAAAAGAACCAGTTAGAAAAGCTAGAGAATATAATGATGAAAGTAAATTGAGTCCATCTATTCAACTAGATAAATTAATTAACACTTTTTGGAAAAATGATCCATTTGTTCGCTCTAATTTATATCATGAATTAGAAGTAAGATTTGGAACAAGAGGTATAAAACCGATTACAAAAATAGATTATGATAATGTTATTTGTAAATTAAAATCATTTGGGTTTACTACAACAAATGCCTCAGGTGAATATATGTTACGAATTCAAAATGAATTTTTAGATCCTATGTCAGGTAATTATAAAAAACCAAATAACAATACTATTCGCACAGAAATTACCGGTTTTACAGGTATTCAAGAATATTGTAAAACAAATGATATAGAAAAATTATTAGAATCACAAAGACAATCAAGAGGATTTACTGTAGAATTTAATAAAAAACTGGCATACTCTGTAAAAGATGAAAGTGGCAATATAGAATATTCTAAACCAGTTAATTTTGATGATTGGAATTTTAGAGCATCATATCAAACAGAAGAGCATATTAAACCCGGTAATAATATTGTTAGATCAACAATAGCTAAATGGAATGGTTCTAAGAAAATGTTTAGATATATAAATCGTGTCACATTTACACATCCAGATATTCCAATTAAAGTAGATTTAAGTATTGTAAAAAGTTCAAAGATGAATAAAACTGGATATAATTCAGAGTATATTTTAACAAATACAATTGATGAATCCAATTTATTTCATAATCCAGAAAGTTATGAGATTGAATTAGAAATACATAATAATAAAATTGGACCAACCTCTTCAGTGACAGAACCATCTGCGTTGTTGGTTCTCTTGAGAAAAACGATTAAATATATTTTGATGGGTCTTCAAGGAACAAATTATCCTGTATCCTATGTAGAACAAAATGAAGTATTGCAAAATTATATGCGAATCGTTGAAGGGAGAGAGAAAAAAGATGGACCTGAGCAAAAAGATGCTCATCCAGTTCGGGTATATTCTAAAAATTTTATTGGACCATCATCATGCACTTTACAAATATCAAATATTGTTCCAGTAAATGAAAATTCAAATATACCAAATATTAGAAATAATTATACTGTAACTGATAAAGCGGACGGTGATCGTGCAATGATGATTATTTCTGATAAAGGTAAAATTTATTTATTAAATAGTTCAATGAAAATAATATTTACAGGGGCAAAAACAGATAATAAGGATTTATTTAATTCTATATTAGATGGTGAATTAATATATCATAATAAATTTGGTCAGTTTATTAATTTATATGCAGCATTTGATATTTATTTTGTAAAAAATGAAGATGTCCGAAGTTATGGATTTTATAAAGAAGAAATAAAGGAAAATGAATTAGAATTAACTGAGAAAAAAGAGAGAAAGGCAAAAGCAGAACAAAAACCAGAAGTTTTGAGATTAACAATATTAAAATCTTTTATAAAAGCATTAAATGCAAAATCTATATTAGAAGATGAAACTACTAGTCCTATCAGAATTATGAGCAAAAAATTTTATATTTCTACTACTATTAATAATATCTTTTATAAATGTGCTGATATACTTGATAATGATCAAAATGGATTGTTTGAATATAAAATAGATGGTCTAATATTTACTCCAGCAAATATGGGGGTTGGAATAGATAGTATTGGAAAACCGTGTCCAAATAAAAAAATTACGTGGGAGTATTCATTTAAATGGAAACCATCTTGTTTTAATACTATAGACTTTTTAGTAACTACTAAAAAATCATCAACTGGTGCAGATATTGTTACTCCTATATTTCAAGATGGTCAAAATATGGATGCTACAGTTCAATTAAATGAATTTAAAACGGTTATTTTAAGAGTTGGATATGATAGTAAAATAGATGGATATTTAAATCCATGTCAAGATGTAATAGATAATATTATTCCAAAATCTAGTAATTCAGTAGAAGATAGCACTGGTCAAGATTATTATCCAGTTCAATTTTATCCTACAGATCCATATGATGACTTAGCAGGTATTACTAATATTATGTTACAAAAAGATGATTCAGGTATTTCTCAAATGGTAATAGAAGGTGGAACAGAAGTATTTCAAGATAATACTATTGTAGAATTTAAATATAGTTTTAGAAAAGAAGTTGGTTGGAGATGGATTCCGATAAAAGTTCGTTATGATAAAACAGCGGATTTAAGAAATGGTGCTAAAAATTTTGGTAATGCATATCGCGTAGCCAATAATAATTGGAAAAGTATTCATAATCCAATAACGGAATCAATGATTCAAACAGGACAAGGTATTCCAGATGAACTTGCAGATGATAATATTTATTATAATAAACTTAGTTCTTCTACAAAAACAGTAGCACTTCGTGATTTTCATAATTTATATGTTAAAAAATTGTTGATTACTAGTGTTTCTAAACCAGGAGAAACTCTTATTGATTATGCTGTAGGAAAAGCAGGAGATTTACCAAAATGGATCAGTTCCAAGTTAGGATTTGTGTTTGGTATAGATTTGAATAAAGATTGTTTGGAAAATAAAAAAGATGGTGCATGTGCGCGTTATTTAAATTACCGAAAATCATTTAAAAAGATGCCTGCTGCATTATTTGTAAATGGCAATAGTGGACATAATATTAAATCAGGAGAAGCAATGTTAAATGATAAAGCAACCCAAATCACTCACGCTGTTTTTGGAGAAGGTTCAAAAGATGAGAAAAAATTAGGTGCAGGAGTATTTGCTCAGTTTGGAAAAGCGGTAGATGGTTTTGATATTTCATCATGTCAGTTTGCTATGCATTATTTCTTTGAGAATGAAACTACATTACAAAAGTTTATGATTAATTTGGCAGAATGCACAAAATTAAATGGATATTTTATTGGGACATGTTATGATGGCAATTTATTATTTCAAAAACTGATGAATAAAGAATGTATTAATATGTATGATACAAATGATACAAAAATATGTGAAATTAAAAAGAATTATGATAATACTGAATTTGAACCAAATATTAGTAGTTTAGGTTATGAGATATATGTTTATCAAGAATCAATTGGTAGAATGTATGTAGAATATTTAGTGAATTTTGCATATTTAAATAGAGTTATGGAAAATTATGGATTTCGTCTTTTAACTATGGAAGAAGCGCAAGCAATTGGATTACCAAATAGTAGTGGATCTTTCAGTGATTTATATAATACAATGATTGAAGAAATAAAAATAGATAAATATAAACAAAATGATTATGGAGATGCAGTAAAAATGTCGGCTTATGAAAAAACAATTTCCTTTTTAAATAAATATGTAGTTTATAAAAAGATTAGTAAAATAACAGATATTGCATCAGTTGCTCTAGAATTATTAGAAGATACAGTATTAGAACCTGCTATATATAGACCACAAAAAAAAACAACTAAAAAAGGTGTGGTAGTTCCAGTTCCTGCAAAGAAACGCATTGATTTAAAATTACCAAAAGCAGTTAATTTACATAAAACAATAAGATTACTTGAAGATGTGGAAATAGAAATAGAAGAAGATGTAGTTGGAGATGTAGTAGGCGAAGACATTGTTATAGTACCAGTAGTAGAAGAAGCAATTAAAGAAGCAATTAAAGAAGCAATTAAAGAGAAAAAAACTAGAAAACCTTATACTAAAAAAGGAGCATTAAAAATTGCCGAAGAAGAAATTGCGCCACCTATTGCTGCACCTATTGCAGAAATTGATGAATTGGTTTCTAAACCTAAGTCTAAAAAAGTTGCAAAACCAAGAACTAAAAAAGCAGCAAAAGAAATGATTGTAGAAGTAGAAATACCAGCAAAAGAAAAAGAAGTAATAAAACCAGTAAAAGTTACCAAAACAAAAAAAGTTAAACCAGTTGTTGCGTTTGAAGTGGAAGAAGAAGTGGCTGGGAAAGAAGAAGGGGCTGGGAAAGAAGAAGGGGCTGGGAAAGAAGAAGGGGAAAAAGAAGAAGAAATAATAGTAGAAAAAGAAAAGAAACCACCTAAGAAAACAGTAAAACCAAGAGCTAAAAAAGATAAGGAACCGAAGTAAAAAGAAGCAAAGTGAAAAGGAAAGAAAAAATAACAACTTAAATATTATAATATATATTAACCATCAATGAGTTATTATATATTACCGAAATATGCTAATAGTGAAACTATAAATATAGAACTTAAACTATCAAATGATGACGCAGTAAATACCTTAATTAATCCCAGTTTAATTTATTATTTAAATAATATTTTATTACAATTAAATAATCCTGATTTTTTATTAAACTTTATTAAAATAAATAGTATTATCAGTTCATATAAATATATATATTCTAAAACACCAATTTATAATATTTCTGTTAGCAAACTGAGTTTATCTCCAATATCTTATATTTATATAGAGATAATACAATTGTGTAATTTATTTGATAATTTTAATGATGCATCTATTGCTATTAATTATATCAATATAACTATAAATAATTTTACATTTATAGATTCTATAAATTTGTTAAGAGAGAACAATAATGATATACATTTTAATTTTATAGACTTGGACACAAACTTGACAACACCTAATTATGCGGAATTTATTAATATAGATTTATCAAAAACATTTACTAGTTTTAATGCATATATCATTTCATTAATTAATAGTTTATGCTATATTTTTAAAAATCAAAAATACGGTGGATCAACAATAATAAAAATAGATAATTTATTTTATAAACCAGTTATTGATATTTTATTTATATTAAATACTGCATATGAAAAAATATATATTGTAAAACCAAATGCATCAAGTATAGTTAAAAATGATTTATATATTGTTTGTAAAAATTTTAATTTTTTACCAAATATTGAAAAATTACAAGATTTAACAATATCATGTGACGATTCATTGATAATATCATCTTTAGTCTCTGATGAGATTCCATATTATTTTTTAAATAAAATAGAAGAAGCCAATATTATTATTTATCATCAAAAAATACAATATATTGATCAAATTAATACTATAATTATTAATAAACATAAGTTTGATAATATTAAAAAAAGTAATATTCAAAAATGTGTATTATGGTGTGAAAAATATAAAGTGCCTCATAATAAAATAACAGATAAAGTGAATATATTTTTACATCCAGTAGTAGAAGTATTAGATGATAATGATCCAGAGATGAATCCAATAGAAATAAATAGTTTACTTAATCCAGAAGCATTAGATTTTTCAACTTTTTCAAAACAGTATGAATTATTGAAAATTTTTAATATAGATGATTAATGCAATTACGCTAGAGGCAGTCGTTGCAATTGCGCTTGCAGTCGCTATTTTGCTCCACTTACCGACTGCAAGCGGAATTGCTATTTTGCTCCACTTAGCGACTGCCACTATTAAATTGCTATTTTGCTCCACTTTTCTTAAAAGTGGATATTTTGCTCCACTTTTTTTAAAAGTGGACTTAGACGTCATAATAACTATTCGCCGGATCAGCAATATCATTTGTATTTTTATTGCATGTTCTTGGATTTCCATTCATAGTATAATATGAAGGATTGCATTTTTCCACTTTAGTTTTATAAATAAATGGTGTAAAAGTTTGACCACCAACATTAGCCATTGCATTTTTATATCCTCTGCGATTTAATGCAATACTTTTTTCAATAGTAGTTAATCCTAATTTTAATGTTCTTGCACTACTTTCAACCCCACCTTCTGTTGCAAACTGTGGATTACTTGGTTTATAAATAACTCGTTTACATCCTTTTAATTCGGGATTATAATCAGTATTAGGATAACATTGGGCAACATAAAAGTTGGATAAAGATAATGGAGATCCTGGTTTTGCAGCTGCACCAATAATAGGATCAACCTCTGTAGAACCTTGATAAAAGTTAAATACACGTTGCTCATATGTTTGACAACGATTATACATGTATTGTCCGTGTGTAGTATAATATCTTTTACTTAAATTAGTGCTTGCCGGTCTAGCCATTCTTCTAGCCTTTCTTTCTGGATTACAACACAATTTTGCAGTTTCCGTAGCAGGAATAGGATTTTCAGTAATATAATTTTTATTTGGATAATAATTTGTGACTAAACCTATACCTCTGCATGTTCTACAATCTATATTCATTTGTTCTTTTTCATTTATTTCAGTAGCAGGATTTTCTTTAACTGAATATTGACCAGGTCTATCTATAGTTTGTCCAATTAATGAACTAGATACGGAAGATTTTACTTCTCTAGGGGATACTTCTATAAATTTAGTATTATCATTTGGGTCTACAATAATTCTACTAGTTTGTGTGGTAGTTCCTCTTCTATATGCCCATTTTAAAGGTCTAGTTGAACCATGTTTATATACAACTGAATTTGAATAATCTTTATTTGTTAAAGGCGGAATATTTCCAGCAGTAATAGCAACAGGATTACTATTTATACCAGTTCCTTTCCAAGTTTTATATCCACCAGTTACTACATGATTATTATTTGTTTTCATACCTTGAGGATAAGTTGCAGATGACATATAATAAATAAAGAAAAGAATAAAATATTTATATATAATAATGCTAATAATCAAATTTCTTATAGTATTTACAATTGTTCTTTTATTTTGTCAATTATTTTTAGCTACAGTTCAAGAAGGATTTAAAGAAGGTGTAGATGATAGTTCATGTCCAGGAGTTAATCAAATCCCGTTATTGCAAGATCAAGTAAAAACACTAAAGGAAGATGTAGATAAATTAAAAGATGAAAAAGTTGTTCAATTACAAACAGATATTGATGGGTTAAAAGATGCTTTTGATGCACAATATAAAACTAATGTGAATCAAGATGAATTAAATGCAAATGCAAATCCGGGACCAGAAGAAGAAGAAGAACCAAAAGAATAAAATAAAAAATAAAATATAGTATAATTATATTATAATGTCTTCTACACCAGAACCATATTCAGAATTTGCAGATAATCCAGAACCTGTATCTAATGGGTTTTTAGGTCCATCTTATCCATATAAAGATAATATAAAACCTCCAAATGAAGTAGGAATTACTAGTAAACCTGGAATAAATCCATTAATTGCTAATGGTGCAGGATTATTAAGTTATGTTAATTTATTAATTGACGGGGATGGTATAGCATCTAGAACCGGAAAACCTTTAGGAAATAAATTTTGGTATTATACTGGAGGTAGATGTAAACCATTAACAGATGAATCAGGTATTATATGGGACAATTCAACAGATCCAAATAAAAACACCCATAAAGAACAGGAAGTTGATAGATATATATTTATTAATAATATTCCTACAGGAGGTCTTGGGTTTGGAGATTTATCTGGACATAGTGATGCTAAAGGACTTATTCCTGGAACAATACAAGATTTAACAGCATTTTCAAGATTATCTATAATGAATGCATTTAGTGGTGATGTAACTCCACCTTGTCAATATGTAAATTTACAAACAATAGATATTAATAATAATGTTGGAAATGAAGGACATTATGTAGCATTAATGGATTTAAAAAATATGACTGATATTTGTGAAAGCGTTGGTTCTATAACATATACAACAGGATCAGAACATTTACCTTTATATATATGCAGTTCTGGAAATAATCCGGATCCATATTCTGGAACAAAAACAGGTTTTACTAATATGAATATAAATACTTATTCTAATAAATTACCTGATAATATTATAGATCAGTTTTTTTTATTATGTATTTGTTTAGTGGGTATATATTTGTTATATAAAGCTCATAAATATAATAAATAAATAATTTTAAAAATTCATTTTTGTTTGTGCTAAAGATAATGTATTTTTAAACGGAGCTGATCCTAAACTGCTAAAAGAATTATCCATAGTTGGTCCTCCATACATATTTGCTGAACCATAACTTCCTCTACTTCCACCTTTCAAAGGAAGTCCTCCAAAATGAGAAAGTCCTCCATGCATTGATCTTGTTCTCCCTCTACTTCTTGTTCTCCCTCTACTTCTAGTTCTCCCTCTACTTCTTGTTCTCCCTCTACTTCTTGTTCTCCCTCTCCCTCTACTAATTGGCATTATATAATATGAAAACATTATATAATTTTAACGTGAAGCAGCACCTAATGCACGATCTAATGGAACATCTTGAATAAACGAATAAGAACTTTTACTAAAAGGAACAAAATTTACACCTTGTGGTGCTCTAAATCCAGTGCCACCTTTCATAGTTTTATTTCGTCTTCTACTTTTATTATTTTTTCTATTTCTTTTGCTTAATTTTTTGCTTAATTTTTTGCTTAATTTTTTGCTTAATTTTTTGCTCATATATATTAACGCAGTAATTTAACTAAATACACTGCAGCAATTGCACCTGCAATTTGAGCAACAATATAAGGAATAACATCATTTGTTGACATTTTTTTAGCGGCTAAAAGCGCTAAAGTAACTGCAGGATTAAAAGCACCTCCAGAAATAGCACCTCCTAAAAATACAGCAATCGCTAAAGCAATACCAATGGCTAAATAATTTCCAGTATAAAGAATGATAAACATTAAAAACAATGTTCCTAAAAATTCAACAAAATATTTTTTCATTATATATTAATCCACTTTTAAAAAAGTGGAGCAAATTCACTTAATAAAGTGGAGCAAATTCACTTAATAAAGTGGAGCAAAATATCCACTTTTAAAAAAGTGGAGCAAAATTTATTATCTCCATATTGTCTAAATATATTGGAGTAAAGGTATATTTTGCGAAATACTACCTTATTAATAATTTTGACTAACTGTTGATCCAATAGCGCAAACACGACCATTACATAAATTTTTATTAAAAATAGATCCTTGTTTTGCTGGTGCTACACATCCTCCTGATCTAGCAAATCTAAGTGCATTTCTTACATCATTACGATTATAATTTTTATCACTTGTTGGAGCACTATTAGGCAATCCTTGTTTATAAGAACTTTTTCCTATAGCTCTGCTTCTAATGGTCGCCATATATTGACCTGAATCTTTCGGTGCTATATATTTTGTAGCATTTGATGTTAAATAACTACGTTGAGTATCTGCGCAGAAGAATGATGTAGGTCTATTATTGGGATCATTTTGAAGTCCAGTATGGGTTGCTTCTATATTACTAGATGATCTTGCATATTGAGAACGATTATTTGCAAATCCACCGGAAGTATCTGATGGATAAAATTTTGGGGGATTAGGGTGTTTTCCAACTAATACTCCTAAATTGTTATTGCGAATAATATGTGGGTATTTATCTGTGCTTAATGGTCCAATAACAGGAGCAGATGCGTATGATCCGCCCATATACGGAATGTTGCAGTACTGTTTATATGCTAATGTAGTCATTCTTCTTATATATATCCACTTTTAAAAAAATCCACCTTTGTAAAGGTGGAGGCAAACGGCGACCTAAAGGTCGCGAATTAAATAATGTAGAAATAATCAAATACTTAAGCATTCGCGACCGCTAGGTCGCCATTTTGCTCCACTTTTCCTAAAAGTGGATTTA
>Ga0114970_10000294_pt1 | contig 36493 bp, 38 predicted proteins | sample M_140205_XF_Meta_FD_87030 | JGI IMG/M metagenome (GOLD analysis project Ga0114970, IMG submission 87030) | Freshwater microbial communities from Lake Montjoie, Canada to study carbon cycling - M_140205_XF_MetaG | ecosystem: Environmental > Aquatic > Freshwater > Lake | place: Lake Montjoie... | reverse complement strand
GATGGTCACGCACGAATCGGCGGAAACACTGCTGCCGAAGCAATATCGCAACCTGTTGGAAGACGTGGCCCATGTGCGCTCCTTCTTTTACATCAATAAAGCGAACCTCCGGGTGATCGAGGAAACACCCGGCCGATGGATCTACCTTTTCCGGCTATGCGGCCAAACTGATGCAGGAAGCCGAGCGACGTCATCCGGCGATGACCGTCACCGAGTCAAAAGCCGCCGATGGTGCGGTGGAAGTGACCTTCCAAACCCACGCTTTTGCAGATGTGACGCCATGGATCTTCAGGTGGGGCCCCTATTGCGAGGTGCTTGAGCCTCCGGAGCTTGTGGACGAGGTCCGAACGTTGATCAGGCAAATGAGCAGGATTTATCGGCGGTAATCCGAACCGGGCGCTTTGTAACCAACTTCAATTCGGTGCTGCGCTGATTAGGAGTCGATCTAGAATGCACGAATTCGGTTATAATTGATTGTTCGCCGGCGGAAGACTCCCGTTCAGCGCGACATGATTCTGCAGAATCAAAGATTCGATTAATGCGGGTGAAACGCGGGCTTCTATTTCACTGAGCAAAAAGCAATCGACCTTGATGCGGTCTAGCGGGACATGATGGCGGTATCTTTGAGGAAAAGGCTGAATTCGGATAGCACCGACAGAGAATTGAGGCCCATATTCAAAGTGGTTTTGGTAGATATCCTGCATTTGAAAGCAATACGGATGCCATCTTGCCAAGCGTCCCGCAAGGCAGCCAGCGTTCACGTTGATCCCCCCTTCTCCATCATTAACGATTCGTCCGGCCAACCCCACATACAGCATCATATCCGTGCCATTCTCCATCCTCTGCCAGACGACATAGACACCGGCACCTTTAGGCCAAGAATCCCTATCCAAGGTATTGAGGCCCGCAACCTCCCTGAACCTGCTTAAATCTTCGAACTGGTTTTTAAGGTTATTATAGAACGTGCCCTGTTCAAAATCGCTCAGGAGATGATTACCCCAGACAAATTCTGCAGGTTCAGCCGCAGGTTCCGGTGGATCGACATTAGGCTGCCCCTGCTGCCCATTTCGTAAAGCGCTGATTGTATTTCCATGGTGAGGATGGTTTTCGGCCTCAATCCGCCAATAATCCCACCCACTACCGGCCATGCCCGTGACTAGGACGCGAGCTGCTGACGGTGACAACCCAACCAAGTCGACTTGAGCCGCCAAGTGACCGTGGGCATCCAAAGCGAGATCACCATCAGCAATCATCGCCCTCGCCATATTGAAGTTACATTGAGGATGCTTCGTGTAGTCTTCAGGATTGATCTGCAGAACAGTCGTCTGAGGAAGGTTAATCGTATTGTTAACCTCATCGAATTGAGCACGAACTGGATCGTTTTGATCTGGGGAGCAAATATTAATCATATATTGTGTGGTCTTAAAGAGCTTGGGGTATGTATTTCAAACACTAATTCATCATCGTCAGCCTCGACTCCAGCACCCCCAAGCATCCTGAACAGAAGGTGACAGCATACGCGCGGCCACAGAGTATCTCCCACGTTTTTGGGGGTGAGGACACGCTGACGGAGATATAAGTCTCGGGGCCACAGAAGGGGCACAGCACCTGGCTTGGCAGCAGGGGCACCGAGGGAGCAGCACCGGCCCAAGAATGGAAGACCTGTTCCAAAGGTGCATCCAGCAGCGAATCCGCCCCCTCCTTCACTGGATGCCTCAGCACATGGCCGGGCGGTAGCTTAATCGTGTCGCCAACCGGCTCGAAACAGAGCCTGCGAACCCGGAGGTAACCATGGTCCCGGATGCACTGGCGCAGCGTTTTCAGCTTGAGGTGCTGCCGGCCTTTCGGCAGCGCGGACTCAGGCTTGCTGATCGCCTGGTAGCAGTGTCCGCCGTCCGCGTCACGCCAATGCTCGAACCATCCCGTGGCGGCAGCGTCTTCCAGAAGCTTCGCCAAGAAAAGCACATCCCTCGTGTCTTTGAGTACTTCCCCGTCACGTGGTTTGACGGTGCCCGGCACGGGAGGGGCAAGCTGAAAGGCCATGGGCCTGAACCGCTGCTTGTGTTCATCCATCAGGTGACCCACCTGTCTTTCGATGCGCCGAACCTCGTCCGGCTTGATCTGATGCTGCTTGGCCACCTGGGCATGACTCAGAGCATCCCCTTCGCCCCATCCCATAAACGCGACGAACACCTGGCGCTCCAGTTCGGAAATCCCCGGTAGGGCAGCGAGGATCTCGAGTTCTTCCGCCACCCAGGACTCGTCGTTGGCTTCGTCGTTTGCAGGCGTGGGCTTGTTGTCAGGCATGTCGTGGTCGGGTTTGAATGATGGCAAAGGACGGGTGCTTAAGTTGGGTGATTTGGGGCGAAAAGATGACGGATGTTCAACACGATCGCGGTTCGGTTTAGTTCAACCTTCCGGGAAAGCCCCGGCACAGCGAAGGTCGTAAAGGTCAAAGGCGCGGCGCACGACTGCGCAAAGGCTGGAGAGTTTGTGACTCTGGAAAAAAACCTCAAGCACCTGCCCTTGGTCTTCCAATCCAAGCGGAACAAAGAACACTTCACTAGGCAAGGTGCCGGTGCGGGCCGCAGCTTCAAGGGCCACCCGCAGCGACTCCAGCGATTCATCCATGCAGGTCTTGCCCGTTAGGCGGCCCGGCCTGCCTTCCATGAGGGATTCCCATGTGACAAGGCGTAGCTTCGAGAGGGTCGGTAAATTCGGCGGCACCATGCGCGACGTCACCACTAGCCAGTCCGCTCCCTTGCCCTCCTTGGCGGCCACATCAAAAACATCGCCGCTCACAATGCGGTGGCGGCCGAAGTCGCGGAACGGACGGCCGAGCACCGCCGCTGCGCCTTCCTCGGTGGCAAAGACCTTGCACAATCGCTCTGTCTTCGCGTCCAGGTCGTGATTCCCCCGTAGCACAAATTCACCCTCGGCCTCCCAGTGGAAGGCTAAGTCCATCGCCACGGTCCGGTAAACGGCATCGGGCTGGAGCACACGAATTCCCGTCGAGTCCTGCTCGTAGCGTGCCCCTAACCCCATCCGGTGCCCCTGAAAGCCCTTCACCCACAACGGCGGCCGCGAGCCCACGTGCATGAAGAGGTCCAGCATCAGGCTGTTATCGACCTCCAGTTTTTTGGTCTCCACGGTCACCAACAAACGCGGAACATGGAGACCGTTGTGGCTGAGGAGGATGTAGGCAGCCAGCCCCTCGGCCGTGAAGTAGAACAGCTTAATCCGGCGCCCGGTGTCGCGGCGGCGTAACTGCAGGGTGATCATCCACTGCGGCTGCTCGTGAGCGGGAACAAATGCCCGCTGGTACTGTTCACGTTCACCTTCATTCAGGAAACTGGCTCCGGCCAGGTGCCGGCGGTAGTCACGGTGAAGCTCCAGATGCGTGCGCTCCTCGAAGAATAGGTCAATTTCTTCATCGAGTAGTTCAAGCAGCGGATGTCCGTCTAGGCAGCGCCGCAGATAGGCCTGAATATCCGCACACTCCATGTAGAGGTTCACACACAAGAACGTGTCACAGAGATGGGAGAAGCGCAGCAAGGGTTCGATGTCCTTGCCTGCACCGATGTAATAGCAGGAGTTCGCAAAGTCGGAGGCGGTGATTTTCATGATCGGATTCTAGTTCTGGGACAGCTGACGGAGCCGGGTGCGGTTGTAGTTGATGTGTAATGCCAATGTTGTTCTTTCCGGGTTTCTGGATGTGATCACTAGTCACTATCGTTGCAGTCAAGTGCCAAATACTGGCACTCATAGCCAAATTCAGAATATCCGGGCCACAACGCCCAGCAGCAGTTAAGGTTGAGGGTGTGTTGCAAACACGACACCGCCGGATGGTGATGATTTGGAAGCCCTGAAAGGCTATCTGCATTAGGTGACAGCCAAACTGCCACTGAGTGCCATAATTTGGCACTCATGTTGTGCGAAGGTTGGACATGACACCATCCAACACCTCTGAAAGCGCTCTGCTCCGCGCCCGTGACCCCGAAACCATCCGCCGACTTATCACCAATCAGAATGACGAATATACGCCCCACGCCTTCCGGGCGGGCCATGCCGGGATGGCTGACTTCAATCGACTGCTACCGGTGCTGCGGGCTCTGCCAGCCGCAGAGATCGAAGCATGGATGGATCTGATTGATGAAATGGGTGAGACGCACCGGGGCTGCCTGCCATGCAGTTGCAAGGTGCTGGTGTATTCCTTCCTCATCACCCGCGACATCCTGCCGGAGCGCAGCGCCGAGTACAAGAAACGCTACGACCAGAGAACCACTCGCCACACTCCACCCGAGGGCAGGAATTATCTGGCCGAAGTCATCCGCTCACTTCAACAAGCTCCAGAGAGTACCGAAGAACGTGCCCACAAGACCAACTGGCGGGTCACCCTCGAAGACCTGCTCGCCCATCAGCAGCAGGGTGGTTGATCTGCCTTGCTCATCTCATCATCAAACACCATCACCCAGAATCATCCGACCATGCGCATCATTGCCATTTTCAGTCCCCTTGGAGGCGTGGGGAAAACCACCCTCGCCGTCAATCTCGCGGCCAGCCTGGCCGAGTTGGGTAAACGTGTCCTCCTCGTTGATCTGGATGCCCAGTCCAGCGCCACCATAGCCTTGGGTCTTGCCACGGAACCCGGAGGCAGCCTGTATTCGGCGCTCATGGACGGCACGTCACCCAAAGCAGTAATCCGCAGCACGCGATTAACGAGCCTGTTCGTCATTCGCTCGCACATAGAGCTTTTGGAAGTCGATATGCGATTCGCACAACGCGATCATAACCAGATCCGGCTGCGTGAGGTCATAGCGGAACTGCATGCGCTCCCGGACTTTGACTGCATTCTCTTAGACTGCCCGTCCTCCATGGGAGTCATGACAAGTGCGGCCATGGCTGAGGCGGATGAACTGCTCGTCCCGCTCAAGCTCGGATTTATGATGTGGCCTGTTGTGAGCCTTTTGCCAGCCCAGATACAGCATGTCATTGACAGCGGGGTCAATCCGGGACTTCACATGGGGGGCTTCGTGATCAACAGGTTCGAAGGCGATGCGGCTGAACTCCGCGAAGTCGCTCGCGCACTGCAAGCCACAGCGGAACCTTATGTCTCCGGTAATGTGGTCTACCTCACCGCAATCCCCGACTCCCTCGCCTTGACTGAAGCCCCATGCTCCGGTCAGACAATCTTGGAGTATGATCCTAATGGCGTGGCAGCCAGAGCGTTTCGCGATTTGGCTCGGGAGTTTCTTGACCGAAGCACAAACAAACCAGCTATCTCTATTGAGATTGAAAAGTAAAAAAATCCTCTCACACTCACAATTGATGCTAAATCACGACGAAATAATAGAGCTGTTAATCGAACTCAGCACTCGCCGGCCAGTTTTTCATTCAGAAAAGGACTTTCAACATGCTATAGCTTGGTTAATTCAAGAAAAGCATCCGGATTGGTCAGTTCGATTGGAGTATCCGATTCAGGATATCGGAGCGATTGACATCTTACTCAGACATTCAGAAGATCAGTTTTTGCTTGAGTTGAAATATAAAACAAGTGCGGGATTCCATGAAATTGATGGCGAGGTTTTCCGACTTAAAAATCACGGGGCTCACCCTCTGAATCGTTACGATGGCCTGAAGGATGTGGAGCGGATTCAGAAGTCCTCTCTATGCGGAGCAACTATTTTTCTCACAAATGATCTCAGTTACTGGAAGCAGGATGGCGATAATGGCGATCAATTCTCTCTCGCAAGCGGAAGAGTGACAGACCCTGGGACTATTTTGAAGTGGAATCGCCCGGATGAACCGTTGGCAAAAAAGCGCCCATCACCGATTTGTTTAAATAGTAGGTATGAATTCCGTTGGTCTGACTATTCAGGCCACCCACTTGGTTTCAAATTTCTGCTGCTTATGATCGGTATTTGACCACGGCATAATTGATTTAGCATGTAGGCATCAATTCTTGCCAGAGCCAATAAATCTACTTCAACAATGCCAAGATCTGGCACTCGAAGGCTGGCAATGTGGTGAATGACATCATCCGAATTCACCCAGCCAGCTCCCACCAGCCAGCTCAATCCTGACGACACCTCCTGCGGTGTCGATTACCCCACGGCCATCGTTTGTGAAGAACTGCACCGACGCCGGGTGCGCCGTTTTGAAGATATGCTGGTGGACTACCGGGACAACCCGGAGTTTGCGGACGGGGTCCGCGTGGTGCAGTCATACATGAGCAACCGCAATTTCACCCGCGAGGAACTCGACCGCGGGCTGGCCCTGTATGAAACGGGTGCTCTGCAGATCTACGGCGTGAACCTCGGTGAAAAGGTGTTTGAAACCACGGGGTGGATGGTCACGCACGAATCGGCGGAAACACTGCTGCCGAAGCAATATCGCAACCTGTTGGAAGACGTGGCCCATGTGCGCTCCTTCTTTTACATCAATGAAGCGAACCTCCGGGTGATCGAGGAAACACCCGGCCGATGGATCTACCTGCATCAGAGCTGGGATAACGGACTGGATTACCATTGCATCTACGGTCTGAGCAAATCCAACCTCCGTCTGAAGCCGACCCATTACGATGATGACTCAGCCATCACGGTTTTTGAATCGGTGGATGAACTGGTTGAGTCTCTCGCGAAGACCTGGTTCCTTGCCATCTTCAACGAACCCAAGGTGCGGAACATCGTCACGCTGCATCGCGCTGCACGTGATGGTACGCTGGCCAATGTCCCGCCGGAACTCTTTGAACCGGTAGCCGATGGCAAATCCCCCTGGGACATGGGGGACCTTGGAGACACGCCACTGCACTGTGCCGCGCGGGAAGGCCGCCTCCACCTGGTGCCCCGGCAATATTTGACCGCACAGCGCCTGCTGGCGGGGGGATACTTCAACGTTGACCGCTGCCCAGCAGCCATCACGCCCCTGACCGCTGCGGTCATCACCGGAGAACGTGAGTTCGTGGTGCGCACCATCCTCGAATTCCCTGCCGCCGATTGGGTGAACGCCAATGCCGAGGAGTGGTTTTCTCTCGCTGAGCAAGCCGAGCAAGTCGGCATCACGAAGGACATCGCTCCACTGCTGCGGGAGATCAAGGCATTGACGCCAGCCAGGCCGCCGGAACCCGAGAAGGAGATGGTCGAGGTGGATGTGCCGTGCATCGGCATCAGGCTCATGCCCAAACCTGAGGCTCTGCTTGCCGGCTTTATCGAATCCTCGGATTCGCCTGTTTGATACATCCGGACCTTGAGACACCCATTTCCAACCATGGACCCGTTTAACACGCCCACACCACCGGAGTCAGCACGCCCCGGCCATCGCTTCTGGCTCCGTGCCGATGGCACTGCGTTCGAGGTGAGCGATCACCTGCAAAGCGCCCAATACGTCCAAGCCGCATCCGATGAAGCGGACCGGCCAATCCCCTGGGGATACGCAGACATGTTCCGGCATGGCTGGATGCGTATTCATCTCGAAAACAACCGCATCTGGGCCGATGGCGCAGCAGGACACACGGCCACACCACCACAACAGCAATGGCTCGTAGCCGCCAGGACGGCGCTCTCGAGTGAAGCCGGAACCCCAACCGTGCTCAGTGCCACCAAACAGGCCCAACAAGTCATCGCCACCACCGACCCACAAACCGAACCCACCCGCACGTTCCTCCAAAAAATCGGCTTCAAGAGGTCTTGAACCACAACAATTCATAACCAGCCACCCTTATGCTCCCTGACCTTGAACGCCGAGAACTCCTTGGCACCGCCCTCAACCTGATCCCAGGCTTTCACATGCTGAAGGCCCTGACTGTGGGCGGCTCTGTTCCACATGCTTTGCAGACACCGGAAGAAATGGACTTTATCGACCTTAAAATACAGCGGGCCATAGTGAACACCGAGAACTGGCTCGCCATGCATGCGGAACATTGCATCAATCGGATCACCTGGAATGGACTGATCTCGGATTGGTCTGAGCAGCTCCATCAACACCTCGACCGTTTTGAGCAGTCCGCTACTGGGGAAGATGGCGGGCCAGGAATATTGATAACTCGTGCCCAGATGGATTTCCTGAACTGGCAGACTCAGGCCTCCTCCGGCAAAGCATCTTGCCAGATCCATTTGTTTGTCGCCACGATGTTCCTCATCGACATGACCATCTCATTCTCTGATCCCTCCGATCAAAGCGGCAGCACTACGTTTGCGGCGGCCCTGAAATCAAAATACCCATCACTTCATGAGTCCCTTGTTGCCGCGCTACGAGTGTTGAATATCGACGAGGTGTTCAAATACGTGAACGACTGTCCGAAGATGGATGATCTCCGATTTGATGCCTCTGAATTGCTCCGCGACCATGCGAGAGCCATAGCTCCGGCAATCAAAGATCACATTCTCTCTCTGCTGCATGTGATCAACTCAACCAACGAAGCCACTGCTTAATCCACCATCTCAGGCGACTTGCGGTAGCTCACCGCTGCAACGCTTTCGCGATTCGCTTGATGACGAATTCCTCAATGCCGCGCCTGCGCATCTGGCGGTCGTTCCAGTGCAGCACCAGGGAGCGACCGTAGTCCCTTCATGGGAGCGCATTCGACAGCCCCTCACTGTCTATCCTTGTTCAACAACCAGAACCATCCCGGCCGATACTCGCGAGAGTAGTTTCTTGGCGGTGGAATGGCTTCATTAAGGAGAAGTAGCATTGGCGAGCGGCTTTGCCCGAGACGAAGACAGCTCACACAGCCCGCTACAACAAGAACGAATCAAGCCTAGTGGACGCTCTCTCTTCCCCAATTATAAACCACCTTCAAAAATCTTAACTTTTTTACCCACCCCCTATATTTGTCTCACCCCTCCTGATACGATGCACGGAAATCAACTGTCATTCCCCAGATTGCGTCGTCGAAAATAGTTCCGCTCTTCCCTACATTTCAGTTCATAACCCTGCAGGATCTCCATCAAATTTTTCAACAGCGCCAACCCCGTTACATCACCATCTTCATGAGGCTTCGCATTCTTCACACCGCTGACAACCACATTGGCCTTTCCTTCAACCAATATCCAGAACCCGCCAAGGGTCGCCTGATCGAGGAGCGCTTCGCCTCGCTCGACCGGATGGTCATCACCGCGAACGAGCGCAAGGCCCACTTCGTGGTAGTCGCAGGAGATCTGTTCGACAAGACCACGGTCACAAAAGCCCATGTCGAACGGGCGGTGAAAATCTTCGGAAAATTCGAGGGTGAGGCGGTTCTTGTCCTCGCCGGCAATCACGATTTCTGTGAAGGACCGGATAGCAAAATCTGGAAACAGTTCCGCACCGTCGCGGACGGCACCTGCGTGCTTGCCCTGACCGAACCGGTCACCAAGGACTTCGAGAGCGACGATTACAAGGTCCGATTCTATGCCTGCCCCTGTCCCAGCAAACACGGCAAGGATCACACCATCGGCTGGGTGACCGGAGAGGAAAAATCCCCGGACGCCCTGCACATCGGCATCGCCCACGGCAATGTCGAGGGCCTCGGCCTCGATGCCGACCAGTGTTATTTCAACATGGCCGACAGCGACTTCCGCAACGCCGGCCTCCACACTTGGCTGCTCGGCCACATCCACGTCCCAGCCCCCGCGCCCGGCACCACCGGCAAGCCGCTTTATTTCATGCCCGGCATCCACACGCCGGACTCGGTGAAATGCAGCCACCCCGGCCACGCCTGGTGGATCGAAATGGACGCCGACGGCACCACCCGCCACGAGCAACTCACCACCGGCGCGATCCACTTCGTGCGCTTGCAGCGTGATCTACACCACTCCAACGACATCCTCGACCTGCGCGCCATATGCGAAGCTCTGGACACTCCTAACACCATCCTCGACCTCCAACTCAGCGGTCGCCTGCGGGAAGAGGAAATTGCCGAGCTCAATGCGATGCTAGGCACTATCAGCCCGACGTTCCTACATTTCACGCAGGACCGCGACATCGCCTCGGTGCTGGACGCCGCCGCCATCGCCAAACGATTCCCCGAAGGCACCCTGCCGAACGCCCTGCTGCAAACCCTTCTAACCGACGACGCCCACCCCGGCGACGCGCAGCTCGCCCTCGACATCATCGAATCAATCTAACAAACCATGAAGCTCCTCTCCATCCGGCTCCATCCCTTCGGCGGCACCGCCAACCGCAGATGCATGCTCCATGACGGCATCAACGTGCTCGAAGGCCCCAACGAGTTCGGCAAAAGCACCCTGGTCAACGCGCTCTGGCACGCGCTCTTCACCCCCACCAACCTGACCCCGGTCAATTTGCGGAACACCATGGGCCGGTGGTATCCCAAACCCGGCGGCGACCACGCCCGGATCACCGTCCAGTTTCAGGCCGATGGCCATACCTGGACTCTCCTGAAAACCTGGGGTGCCGGAGCCGCATCAAGCCTCCAGGCAGACGGCGCCGCCGGCATCGCCGATCCCGCCAAAGTCCAGTCCCAGCTTGGCACCTTGCTCCGCCGCAACGAAGCCACTTGGCGGCATGTGCTCTTCACCAACCAAGCGCAACTCGCCGCCACCATGGAGCAACTGCGCGCCAATTCCGGGAAAGTTGACGACGTCCAAAGCCTGCTCGCCGGCCAGGCCGCCATTCCCGGCGACATCCCGCCAGACAAACTCACCGCCGCCCTCGAGGCCCGCATCACCCAGCACTTCGGTCGTTGGGACATCGGCACTAACGGCCCGGAGAAAGGCCGCGGCATCGACAATCCGTGGGCGAATGGCGTCGGTCCTCTGTTGAATGCCTGGTATGCCATGGCAAGAATCCGCCGCACTCTCGACGACGTCATCCAGCACGAAAAAACCGTGGATGACATCAACGCCAAGATAAACCGCATCGACGGCGAAATGTCCACCGACGAGGAGTTCGTCCGAACCGGCCGCACTCTGCGCGACGGCCTAGGCAAACGCTCGGGACTGGAGGAACGGTGCCGACGGCTGGCCGGCGAACTGCGCCTCCTGAAGGACATCATGGTTGCCTGGCCCGGTGCCGATCAGGTGATCCAGGCCAAGGGGGCCGAACTCACCGGCATCGCCAAAGATCTCGAATCCACCGAGACCGAACTCAGGAACGCCAGAAAACGCGGACAGGCGGAGCAAGTGCGGGTGGCACACGGCCGCCTTGCCAAAGCCAAGGAAGATTGGCAGCGGGTCGCCGATCAACTCGCGAAATCCAAAGCCGTGGCCCCTGAGCTACTGACCGAACTTAAACACCTCGAAAAAGAAATCGATCGGTTGCGCATCAACATCGCCGCCCAAAAACTCACCGCCAAGCTGGAGAGCGCCAGCTCCCTAACGGTGAAAGTGCGGCGCGGAACCGAGGAGCCGGAAACCGTGTCAATCACACCAACCGAAGCCTGGGAAAACCAGGCCGACGGCATCTTCCGCCTCGAGTATGAGGATCTAAAACTCAGCGTCGAGAGCGGCACCGGTGACGTGAACGCCCTTTTCACCCATCTCGAAACCGCCCGCCAGCGCCATGCCGAAATCCTCAAAACCCTTGGCCACGAAAGTCTCGCCGTCGCTCAGCTGGCGGATGCGGACCACCAAAAGCGCCTCGCCGAGGAAAGAACCCAAAAGGGCCTCTACCACGCGGCCTTGCAAGGACGCACCGAGGAAGAATGGTCGGCCGACATGGCCGCCCTCACAAACCTTCCGGAAACCCGCTCCGTCGAGGTGCTTGAAGGTGAGAAAACCCGGTTGCTAGGACGCAAGGCGGAACTGGACTATGACATCCGGGAAGAGCGGAAAAAGATCGATCAATGGATGAGGGACCACGCTGATATAGAGTCACTCACCGACAAGATCCTCGCTCAAACCGCTGAGTCCAACAAAGCCAAACTGGATCTAGACGGCTTGCCCGACTTGCCGGAAGGATTCGCATTCATTCCCGCCTATCTGGAACTGCTGAGCCAGAAAGAGAGTGCCCGCGAAGAGCGGGACCAGCAGCTCAAGGACTTGAAAATCGAACAGGGCAGACTCACCGGAGCCGCACCGGCCAGCACTGCCGAGGAGCTCAGCGCCGATCTGGAAATCAAACAACGCGAGTTCGAGCGCCAGCAAGCCACCGGCCAGTCCATGGTGCGCATTCGGGCAAAGCTCCAGACCGTCATCGCCGACCGCGGCACCGACGATCCCATGCAGGGACTCACCGCCGCGGTTTCAAACCATTTTCGAAACCTCACTGGTGGCCGCTACCAAGACGTCACCTTGGACGGCACTACTCCCACCCGAGTCGCCGGCACTCTGGCTCTCGATACCACACTGCTCTCACAAGGCACACTCGGATCGCTCGCCCTAGCCACCCGTCTGGCCCTTTCCGAACTCTACCTCAAGGACATGGACGGCTTCTTCCTGCTGGACGACTCCTTCACCGACATGGACACCACCCGTCGCACCGCCGCCGTGCAGGCCATCGGAGCCTTCGCTGAAAATCACCAAGTCCTCTTCTTCACCTGCCACCCCGAATATGCCGACGAACTGCAGAAGCTCGTTGGAGCTAAAAACCTTCAGATGACGGATTGATCTACCACCTCACTCCCCGTCTCCGAACTACGCTCAGGGCCGCTCCGGCCCGGCACCCGCAAAAGCAATGATCGGAGTCACCGCTTGATGCGCCACGTCAGGCGATTGCGGCAGATCACCTCTGCAATGCTTTCGCGATCCGCTTGATGACGGATTCCTCAATGCCACGCCTACGCATCTGGCGGTTGTTCCAGTGCAGCACCAGGGAGCGACCGTAGTCCTTCATGGGAGCGAATTCGCAGATCACAACATCCTGCTCAGAAAGTCCATGCGTGCCAAAGGAGGGCAGCAGACCTACACACACGCCCTGCACGATCAACTCGCGGACTTGCAGCATCGAGTCACACTCCACCACCGGATGAAAATCTCCCACCGCAGTGGTCATGGCAGCGCGAAATGTCGCATCCAACTGACCGCCTCCGCTGTTGGCGGCAAACGGCAGTGACCGCCATACAGCCGGGTCTGCGAGAGTGGACTTCGGTTTGCTACCCAACAATTTGCGGGAAGCACACAATGAGAACGCCACTCGCATCCTCAGCGACAGGCTCGATTTGAGGCGCAACTCTTCAGAGATGGCATCCTCGCGTACAATGGCGAAGTCGAGCTGCCCATCACGAATGCTCTCGACGAGTTCGCTGCTGCGCTGTGAGGAAAGCCGCAGTGCGGCGTCGCTGAGAACATTTCGAATACCGGCCACACAAGGCACGACCAGCCATTCAAGAATGCTCGCACCAGCCCCGATAGAGAAGGTCCTGCGTTGCCCTTTCTGCATCTTTTGGAACTCACTCAAATCGTCAAACTGTGCACTAGCAATCACTCTCAGCCGCTCACCTGCCTCCGAAAGGGCCAGCTTCTTGCCCCGTCGCACGGTGAGTTCCGTGGCGAAGTATTGCTCCAACTCACCGATCTGCCTACTGATGAGAGCCTGACGGGTCAGGCTGTCGGGAGCGACCTTGGCGATAGAGCCTGCTTCCGCGAAGGCTAGAAAGTTACGCAAGCGGTCCAGCGAGAGACCATTCAGAGGAGGGAGAGTGTCTTTTTTACTTACCATAGAGTCATATATACCTCATTTTGCTACATAGTCGATACGCTTGTACAAGGCGATGATGGCAGTGACATGAAACACAAACACTACGACCTGATCGGCGACATCCACGGACACCACGACAAACTCACCACCCTGCTGCACAAGCTCGGCTACCTGCCTAACGGCGAAAACTTCCATCACCCCGAAAGCCGCAAGGTCATCTTCCTCGGCGACTACATCGACCGTGGCCCCAAAGTGCGCGAGGTGCTCCACACCGTGCGTGCCATGGTCGATGCCGGCGGTGCACTGGCCATCATGGGCAACCATGAATACAATGCGATTCTCTACCACACGCCTGATGGCAAAGGAGATTGGCTGCGTCCGCGCCGATTGGACCGTGACAGCGGTCTGCGGGTTACGCTTGATCAATTTGCCAACCATCAGGACGAGTGGAGAGAATGGCTGGAGTGGATGCGCCGACTGCCCATGTTTCTCGACTTGGGTGATTTGAGGGCGGTCCATGCCTGCTGGGATGTCAAACGCATGAAGCGGCTCGAAGGCAAGTGCCTCGCCGACGATGAGTTCCTGCACGCCAGCGCCAAGCGAGGCAGCAAACTATGCAGCGCGGTGGAGCATGTGCTCAAAGGGCCGGAAATGGACATGCCTGAAGGCTGCCTCTACCACGACAAGGAAGGCATTGAGCGGCGTTCAGTGCGGGTGCGCTGGTGGGACATACCGGAAACGGCCCGAGTCACGCACCTTGCCATGCCCATCCCCTTTGATGAACCCGGCGACGCTGATCCGCTCTACCTGCGCCGTGTGCCCAATTACGGCCCCGATGAACCGCCTGTGTTCTTCGGCCACTACTGGATGCCGGCGGCTCGCGAGAAGGCCCCGCTGCGCCACAACCTTGCCTGCCTCGATTTCAGCGCAGCCCGTGAGGGCCCTATGGTGGCCTACCGCTGGAACGGCGAGCGCGAACTGACTCCCCTGAACTTTGTCACCACTACCGCCTGATCCCGATGTCCACTCACACTGAACCAACCGCTGTCTGCAACGATCACACTCGGAAGGCGCGAAGCATGATGGACCAACTACGTGCCCTGAGGGATGCCGCCACCGATCCCGAAGTCATTGACGAGATCTCAGATGAAATTGGCTGCGTGGCCTTGTCCTGGCAGATCTGTGAGCTGTTTGATGAAGAAGAGGAAACATCTCCACAACTTGAGTCTCAGTTGATCGCCAGAACGTGCGAGCCGTGAGCATATAAGCTAGAGCTAATGCTGAAATTGTCAGTTACCCGACCCGTGTTCCAAGGCCGCATCACGCCATGCCCTGGCTTGCTGGTCAATGGCATCAACAATCTCCTGCCAAAAGTGATGGTTGAAATCCCCATCGTTCCATAATGAGGAATCATGGTGCGTCACGGGCAGCATTCGGTCGAGATATTCCAGTGACAAATCTGGCAATTCTAGCTCGTCATTCAGCCATCCTTTCCAGAGTGAGGGGGCGGCAAGGCAAATTGCCGTGAGATGCTGGATCACAAAGTCTTTATCCGGAGGAACCAACCAAAATTTAATGAACGAAAACCCCAACTCCTCATGCTCCTCAAGAATCCAGCCCTTTAGATCCTCAGAGTAAACGGGATTGATGTCCTGAGAGGCCTCTGAACGCCACTCGTCCAGCATGTCCTGAATTTCCAGAGACAAATTCTTCTCCACACCCAATGAGTCTGGGGATGTTGCCAGAATTTCGCCTGATTTGAGCACATCCCAGCGGCTTGCCATGTCAAAGAAGACTGGATCTTTGATGAGGATGTATATGGGATCAGGGCTCGGGATGGGTAGATGGACCATGCAAAGGAATTGGGAACGTTAAAGAGCGATTGAAGTATCATCAACAGTCAGGAGTGACGGCACGCATCCAGGAGGACGTCCACTTCAGGGTCGCCTGACTCGCTGGCATCACGTCCTGCACGGGTGACCGCGGCAATCGCTTCGACATTGGACATGCCGCGCAGCGCCACCAGGCACGCGGCCAGCATGAAACCGGTTCGTCCACACCCGGCGGAACAATGAATCACCGTTTTCTCGTTGGCCTGCAGTGCCTCCCTCACAAAGGGAAGGACGGTGTCGCGAACCAGTTCAAGAGGAGGGAGTTGGTAATCCGGCACGGGAGCCCACAACACCTTTGCCTGGCCAAAGAATGCCCGGTATTTGCTCACAAGTTCATCGTAGTATGGCAGTTGGGAATGATCCAGCAGGCAGACCACCCGCGCGATTTCGGCGGTGTGCATGAAATGTATCCACTCATCCACGATCCCTCGGCTCACACGGCGGGATGGATAGCCTGGGCGGCTGGCACCGAAAATAAAAGCCTCGTTGGAGCTGGCTGCACTGAACTGGAATTGTCTTGGTTGAAGATTCATGTCGATGACTGTCGATCCGAATCGCAGCGGAGCAAACCGCTCTGGGCATTCTGGCACAGGGGATTCGGGGGGGGATTGACAGGTTGATGAAGGATCAAGCAGGGTTGTGGTGGAACGGATAAAATCACGGGCGCTTCGTTTCATGGGCAATTGGTAGCGACCGTATCACAAGGGGTGGGACATTTATGGGGGGACGAGTGATTTTATTTCCCGGGATCCTCAGCCTCATGGCACCGACTACTTTCCTGCCCACTCCTTGACCGTCTTCTTTTTGGGGCTGCAGGAGATGACGGACGGGGCCTCCACCGAATCATTGCCCTTCAACGCCTTGTCGCCCTTCGCTTGAGAGAGCGTGTTCACGCTCTTGATGCTTGCGAGCGTCTTGGAACCCTCCAGGACGGCAAGGTCGTCGCGGTAGAAATCAAACCATGGCAGTCTTGCCCTTTGGTATTCCCGCGCCGTGACGGGCGTTTGCGGCGGATTCTCGCCGGTGATTTCAAGCCACAGCAGTGCATCGCACAGATGCACGAAGCACCGGCTAGTCTGCTCCATGTCCCAGTCCTCAGGAGTATGAGGATCTTCGAAGATCTGCTGCTTCATCCGACCGCCAGCGCCGAGTCCCATATCGGGACTATTGCAGCACATGCAAATATCCCCGAAGGACCCCATCCTCCAGGCGGGAAGCAGATCACGCAGGATGTCGGCCAGCCGCTTGGGCAGCCTCGAGCGCAGTTCGGATTCAAAATACTTGCGAGCCTTCATCGGGATCGCCTGAAACTGCACGCCGCCAAACTCAGCTTTGCCGGAAAGCTGCTCTTCCACCGAGTAACCGGCTCCCAGCGGCATCGCCACAAACTGCCGAATCACTCCCTTCTCCACAGCAAACCCATCCAGCCAGGGCTGTTCGGGTGTCACAACGTAATCCTGCGGTTCGCGGTTGAGCCCTTCTTTCCAAGATTCACCGCTCACCGCGTTCATCTTCCCCGCAGCGATCTTGATCGCAAAAGGATACTCGCCCCTGAAGTTCAACCAAAGCGCCTCGGCTTGATACATAGGCATCATCACTCCCCCGCGCTCCAGCCACTGTTTGGGAACCCGGTCCGCAAAGTCATCTACGTGCCGCAGAGGGAACTCGCCAAGACCAGGAGGGAGGTGATAAGTTTTACCATCGTCGGGAATGCGCAAAGTGCGCTGAAACTCAATTTCCACGCGACCCGGAGCGCTGTAGCCATCGGATTCCACATGACGCCGCACATGCTTGCGCAGCAGTTTTTCAATATCCTCATTGCTGGCTCCACGAACTATGCTGCGGACTCTCTCTTGATAGTCCGACGAAATGCCGAGAGCACGACGGGTGCCGAGGAGTTGCTCGATCACCTTCTCGCGGTCTTCCGCGATAAAGGATGGCAGAACGGTCGCCACGTGAGCATCGAGCAGACTCTCGATTTCGGCAGCGATGGAGGGGAACGAAAAACGAAGCACGTCTTGGTGGATTTCAATCATGGTGTTTGGTTGGGTTGGGTTGGAATGTTTACCAGGTTCCATCCCGCACCTCGCGCACGAGGCGGAGGACGGCATGGTCTGGCATGTTTTTGAGTTGTCGGATCAGGTCGGCAAAAAGGCGCGGGCGGGAGCGGATGATCGCCAGCAGATCGGTGGAAACCTTTCCCGCCAGGGCCAGCAAGACATCGGGGTCCTCGGAGAGCTCGACGGCCAGTTGCCGGATCACCGCCTCACCTGGCGGCGGCTGTTCATCGCGCTCGATCTTGCTGAGGTAGGATGGTTCAATGCCTGCACGCTCGGCAACCTTGCGCAGTGAGAACCCCCGGTCGGTGGCGACCTTGGACTCGCGAGACTCGCGAAGGAACTGACCAAATGTGAGCGGCTTCGGCATTGTGTAGTAGTTACTACACACTCACCACAAGTCAATCCACTTTCATCTCACGTCGAATTGACTCGCCACGCAGGCCATGCCCCGCCTGCGCTATCGTGCCACCAAATCTCCCTCTCGACTCGAAGAACGCTTTCTAATGCTCTGGAACCACGTCAAGGGGCCGGACTTGGAGAGAGAATACCGCTTCCATCACGAGCGGCGTTGGAGGGCCGATTTTGCGCAAATGGAAGCCCGTGTGCTGATTGAGATCGAGGGCGGTATCTGGGTGAACGGCCGCCACAACCGCGCCGCCGGGTTCAACGCTGATCTGGAGAAATATCTGGAGGCGAGTCTGGCCGGTTGGCGTGTGTTTCGATTCGGTCCCGATCAGATCACCATGGAAAACGTTGAGCGACTGGCTCGCCTGATAGCCTTCACCACACGCTTGCCAGCAAAGGATCATCGAGCATTTGCAGCCGCAATGCAGAGTTCAGCGCCGTGATCCGCCCCATTGCCTGCAATGCCGCTTCCCTCTGTCCTAGCCCAGCTCTGACCCTCGCTAGTGACCACCAGACGGAAACGCTGTCAGGCATGATCGCTACGAGACTGCCACCAAGAATTTCCGCCATTTGCCAGTTCTTCATGCAGACGAGGGATTCCAGCCTTAGTTCGAGAACGCGAGGGTGATTCTTTAATTCCGTCGGCAAGTCTTCCAGAACTTTTCGTCTGGGGCTGCTCACGCCGCAGAACCTCGATGCCATGAAAAGAGGTAAATCACCCACTGTCACCTTGGGACCGTATGCCGGCGAGATTGCCGAAGTGGATCACATCCTGCCGGTCGCCAAGTTCCCGCAGTACGGAAAGGAATTCTGGAATCTGGAGCTGATGCCGCAATCCTTGAACCGAAGGAAGAGCGATACGGTGGGGCAGAGGCAGATGGATCTGTTGAGAAAACTGGATCTCTGACGAGCCCGGAAACTTCAAAGCATTGATTTTGAATCATTTCACCGATGCGCACGGTGAAAAAAGTGGAAAGCACAAATTCGCGTTTGCATGGAATTTGCGTGGTGGGGCGCCTACCCAAGGACACAGACGCGCACGGAAAGAGATTCCCTTGCACGGAGCGGCTCACATCGGCACGCGGCCTACAGTTCTACTCGTCTGTTTCATATAACCCGGGTGCGAGGTTCCTTATCCTTGTTGCCTTTGGACAGAATTTTCGCGGCAGATCAAGGAAGAGACCCCGGAAGCTTGGGTCAAAGCCCAGCAACCCGCCGCTCAGCGCCACGCGGCGTAACGGTCAAAATCAAAACGCAAATCCAGACCAGAGACACTCGGCTAACCGCTAACATTCGTTCCCAGCAGTAAGAGCCATACAAAGCGAACCTTGCAGAAACGACGAACTCTTCATCCCCTACCCCGTTTCTGCTCCATCACCTCCTCGGCCCGAGGCAAACATCACATGATAAAACATCCTGTCCTGTTCCGTCCGTGCAAAGTCTAGAACACCTCTGCCGTGCACATCCACCCCATGCGGGAAACTGCCTGCTTCCCATAGCATTTTGACAAGTTCGCACCTGTTTAGCTGTGCAGCCTTCATCATTGGAATGATCCCGTCACAGTCTGCCAAATTGGGGTCGGCTCCTAGCTTCAAGAGTTGCAGAATGGTGTGCTCCTCCTGCCTATACATACCCTCATCGACCCAGACTGCGGCGAGCAAGGGCGAGACGCCATGATCATCCACTGCATTCACGTCAGCTCCTTTCTGCAGCAGCAGATCACGAAACTCACCGCCCCATGCACGCCCAACCGACTCAACCAGCGGTAGCCTTCCTTTTCGGTCGGGTTTATCCACCTCCGCACCGCCAGCAATAAGATCACGACAAAGCTGAATGTCCGAACCCAAAATAGAAATCATCAGCAGATCTGAACTCGCGGGTAGAACTAGACGCGGTCGAATAATCCTAATTGCATCCAAATACGAGCGCAAAGCCACCTCCGTCCTCGGATCCCAACGATGAAGCGGTCTGGGACCTTGATCATAACAAGAGGCAAAGAACTTACTCTCACACTCGTCAACCTTCTCGAGCGCTCCCTTTTCAATCCATGAGTATGCTTCCATTGGCAACGCTGAGCCACGAAGCAGGAGCTCGAGTATCGGCATTTGACCATCCAAACATGCGCGCTGGATGGGGCTGATTCCCGATGAATCGGACAGTTGCGGATCAGCACCGGCCGAAAGCAGCCGTTCAATGATCGGCAAAGCCCGCCCATCGGGCAGCCTGCAAGCGATCGAGACCAACTCCACAAGCGCCTGTGGGGCGATCTTTGCCTTCACTCTGTCCAAGATAAGAAAAAACGTTCTAGACTCATTTAAAGCCAGCGCCAAGAGGGGGCAATCTCCAGCGGAAGTGGTTTGATCGGATGCCCCAGCTTCGAAAAGTGCAGAAACGACATCCGGGCGCTTATGACTGATGGCCGCCTCTAAAATCGGTCGACCTTGCCTATCGGTCATGTCGGGGTTGATTGCAGACATCAGGGCCTTGAAAACATCGGAACTGGCCTCGGATTTGAGTGCCCTCTCAAAGACCGACCACGGTTTTGGCAGAGTCGGACTTGCGCCATGTGCCAGCAGCAAAGCCAATGCCTGTGAATGATTGTATTTCGCTGCCTCGCAGAGCGGGGTCCAACCATCCTGAGTGGCGGCGTTGGGATTGGCTTCAAACTCGTGTAAAATCTTCAGGACCTCCACCTGCCCATTCGCTGCGGCCTCGTGTAAAGCAGTTCGCCCAAATTCATCGGCAACATTTGCGGGGACCCCTCTCGCAAGACACTCCCGCAAACAGGGAATATCGCCCCTCTTTGCAAACTCAAGAAATTGAACATTTACGTCAGTCATGATCGAATGGGTTAATCTCTGATATAAAATAGGCTATCACCACAAAAGCCATTTTCTGTACGATGGCCAGATTGATAAGGTTGTCAAAGGCGCGGCGGCAGGCTTCGAGGATGGCGTCCACGACGGCACCTTCGCGACTGGAAAGCCCGATCATCGGGCTGTCCTGGTAGAGATCGGCGGTGTGCAGAAAACTAAACATAATGAAGCAATGCTAGGTGCATTTTCGTGACATGAATTCAAGCATCATACGCTCCAAAGGGTGTTCCCTCCCATTTTGAAAGTTCGAATCCTTTCGAATTTTTTCGAGGAAATCAGTCAATGCGACACCTGTCAGCTCAGTAACTTCGCGCAACATGACATCGATTAGAAACGGCAGAAACGAGTGCCAAACTGCCATCGAAACCCGCCTGCGGTTCAGTAGATACTTTGGAGGCGCAACTCTGACACATCCAAAACCGCATTCAACCACAGGAAGTGGCGTCACGTCTCCAGCAGACCACAGATGCCTAACGTTAGGAAAGTGGGTGAAGATGGTCTGCGACTCCAAAATGAGCCCATACCAACAACAGATAAAATACTCGGACAGATGATCATTTAGAACTTGGCTCTGAACTTCGTGCGGGGAAATCAAAACACGAATTTGAGAAGGTGCCCGGCAATGGGAGCAGTCATGCGGGCAGGGATAAACCGTTGGCAGCAGCTTCAACTGTTCTTTAAAGCAGCCTCTGTAGAAGACTGCCCAATCATCATTTGTATAATCCGAGATCATGATTCGCAATGCAAGTGGACGGGCTATATTCCAGACATTGTCACCAACGGATCGGAGAAGTCGCGACTTGTGGTTAGCTAAGAATCCGAGATGCTGTCGACGGGGTGACGGAGCCCCATTCTTATCACAGCAACCCACTTTTGAGCCGCACTGTGTAATGCGGATGTGCGCCACAGTTCGGATGCGGGTGTTTTGGACCACGTGCAATCGTCGGGTCCGACCACGCGCAATCAAAGTCGCTCGTCCTCCAATAACCGTCCACCCAGCTTGCAACCACCTGCCCGTCCTGATCAAGAATGGCGCGCGGTTCGTCGTTAAAGCGCAACCAGGCAAAGGGCCCGAACCGTTGCCACCCCTCACAGCAAAGCCACAGAAATACCTGTTGGTGAGTTGACGCAGGCGGTCCGGGTTTGTGGAGTGAATCTCTGTGCGGCATGGGGATGATAGCTTTTATAATTTAGATGAGCTGTCTAGCCTACTTGCAAACAGCGCACGAACTCCAGCGGGAGACCGCGCCAACAAGATTGCGGCTAGACCTTGGATTGTGCCACGCGGGAAATGAGTGACAATTATTTTAGCGATTGCCAAATAATATCACATCTAAAAATGCTGTATACCAATTTGGCCGCAAAACATTTAGAAGTCAAATTGTTCCAGTTTCCCGCCAAGATTTCAAACAAACCCCAATCAACCAACATAATGATTTGACAACTGCCAAATCTAATGTCATTTGTGGAACATGATCGCTCTCTCCACCCCACCTGCGCTTGATGAGATGCGCGACCGTTTTGATACGGTGGATGAGCTGATTGAATGCGCCACAGGATATGCCGTCTTTTTCCTGCCTGAAACTATGCACAGGGAGGGTAACGACCCCCAAAAGCTCGAGCTAAATGAACGCCTGGTTCGGCACTATATTTCAATGGGTTTGATAGACAAACCCGAGAAGGCAGGCCGGGAGAACCGCTACACGCTCCGGCATTTGTTGCAGCTGCTAGTATTCTGTAAAGCACGAGCCACAATGGGCCTATCGGCGAAAGCTCTCGAAGGTCGGCTCCAAGATTACACCAATGATCAACTGCACGACCTGCTGATTCTGGGCATAGATGTGGCTTTGACCCCAAGGGCCACTGATTTAGGTTCAGGTAACTTGGAGGCTCTTGCAAAGATTGAAGAGATTCGGCATTTGTCAGAACGGCAGCCCTCCAGCTCAAGACGTCCTCCAGCGGAGCAACGAGTTAACGAAGCTGCCGAGACCCGCCATCCATCCTGGTGGCGGCGCTACCCCCTGCTGCCCGATTTGGAGCTTTTTGTGCGCGATGATTTTCGACTGCCTTCATCGCCAGCCGAAGAGATGCATTTTATCGACCATCTGATCCATCAATTGCGCAAGCATTCGCGCCGCTCGTCCTAGTCGGACCTAGCGCGCCAGCCATCACCGTGCTGCCAGCCATGCTGGCGGTTTAGTCCAACTTTCATATTCAGGGACTCTCATGCCAACGAGCCACGCCCGCTTTTTCAGGGATATTCGTGCCCATGAGCCAAGCGCAGCCCAACATCCGTCTAATTAACGTTTTTTGTCTTATAAAAAGATATTAGTAACCTATTTCGCACTTAACCCGCTTATAAACTTATGACAAACACCAACGACGCTAGCCAGACTCCGCCACATACTCCCAATATCGTTTGGACGCCCGAAAAAGCGTCGCTTCCGACGAGCAGTCCTGCGGGCATGTCCTTTCTGGTTGAAATCGAGGTTCCAGACCATTCAACACCTGCAGTGGGAAACTTTCCCGCCAAAGGCCTAAATCTTGCGCTCGTGCTGGATTGTTCTGGATCGATGGGAGCCCACTCCCGCATAGTGCGCGCCAAGCAAGCCGCCAACGAAGTTATCAGTCAACTTCGCAACGAGGACCGAGTGTCTCTCGTAACCTTTTCCGATACCGTCACGGTGCTGGCATCCGGCGTCCTAGGCTCCAACCGCGAGCAACTCGATGCAATGATTCAAGGCATCCAGGCAGGCGGCCCCACCAATCTTCATTCCGGATGGCTGACAGGTGCACAGGAGGTGGCTAAACATTTCACCAGAGGCGCCCTGAACCGGGTCGTGCTGCTTTCAGACGGGATGGCGAACCGTGGAGTGACGCAGGCCACGCAGATCCTGGAGCACGTCGCGGCACTCAACCGCACTGGGATTTCGACGACCACGGTGGGCGTAGGCCTAGGCTTTAATGAGAATCTGTTGCAGAGCATCGCAGAAGCCGGAGACGGCAACTACTACTTCGCGGAAAAAGCGGAGGACTTACTGAAGATGTTTGCGTCTGAATTGAGCGAGCAACGACAGATTGTCGGTACGCAGGTTGTCCTGCGCTTTTGCAAGGCCCCGGGGGTGCTGGTGCAGCAACCGCTCAATGATCTCCCCACTACGAAAAAAGATCGGTTTAAACTGGGCAACCTAGTGAGTGGAAAGACCCACAAGATCATTTTCGATGCCGTCCTGCCGCCGCATTCGCTCATGGCCCCCGCCATTGAAGTCCTGATTGAGTGGCGTGACGTCCATGACGAGATTCAGGAACTGACGATACCCATCAGCCTGCCACGGATCGCTGACAATGATTACGAGGATCTGGATTCCTCCACCAAAGTCATGCTGGAGCGCGGCCTGCTTCATTGCGCCACTCTCAAGAGAGAAGCGGCCGAGGCTCTTAGCTTTGGGCTTATTAGCCGTGCACAGTTGCTCTTGAACCAAGCTCTGGAAATTTTGCAGCCGTTTACTGGCAATGAAAGCGCGGAGCGTATGATGCGGTCCATTCATTGGCAGAGGCAGCAGATCAGCAGTGGCGAATTGGAGAGCTCCATCAAATCCCTCAAGCATGAAGCCTCCACCCAACGCAGAAAGAGCGAGCAGGCGTGATCCGCCAGTATACCCAGCATTTCCCCGCCCTCCAATCAACCCCACCATACCATTGCAGGCGGCCGCTACCATTCTCAAAGGGACACCTCACCGCCACCGACATTTGTGGCTGCTCAGTGAAAGCGATCCGGATGATGAGGCGGCCACTCGCCGCGAAATTTCGCCGCTACGCCCCCAACTGCGCAGTTCCTGCGCACTGGGTCTCGGCCCGGAGACCGAATCATTAGCCAAACTGGTTCCGGGAGCCTTGACGAACCTCAGCGCATCTCAGTTACCCGTGCTCGCCACACGCCTCTTCAGCAAGCATGCGCTAGATGCATGATTTCATTTTCAGTCAAACAACACACAAAAAACAATACAGCCATGCCTATCGCCAACGCCATCCAACGTGGGACGACCGTTTACGTCTACAATGAAAAGAACCAGCAAATTTTTGTGACATCTGCGCCTAACAAGCCTGGTGAAGGATTGAAGGGATACACCGGAGGCTCCGTGAACATCCAGAGGGGCAGTTCCATCTACACCTATGATGAGAAAGGTCGACAGATTGCCGTGCATTCCGCTAGGTAAGAACACATGTAAACCTCCAACAATCAATATGGCGCATCTTAAACCGGCAGCCATCAACCTCTACGAAAGCCGTCCCTTCAGGATTACCGAACTCCCCCGCAATTGTAATTCCTATGCACAGTTCATCTAAATTTACCCCGCTGCGGCTACACTGCCGCGATTCCGAGACTATCCGCAGGCTCATAAACAATCAGAAACAAGAGCACAACGTCCACGCCTTCCGGGCCGGTCACGCTGGGGTGTATGATTTCAACCGATTGCTACCTGTCCTACGGTCTTTTCGACCCGCCGAACTTGAGCCATGGATGGACCTGATTGATCAAATGGGTGAGACGCATAGGAACTGCCTGCCCTGTAGTTGCAAGGTGCTGGTTTACTCATTCCTGATCACCCAAGGGATCCTGCCTGAGCGAAGCGCTGCCTACAAAAGGCTCTATGAGCAAAGTATCACTCGCCACCCCCCTCCTGAAGGCAGAAACTACCTTTCCGAAGTCATCCGGTCTCTGCGAGAAGGCCCGGAGAGCCCAGAAGAAATTGCCCATAAAAACTTCTGGAGAGTCACACTCGAAAACATACTCACCGACCAACTGCAGGGCGGATGAAACTCTGAGCGACTGCCCGGCAAAATGCATGAAAAGATATATCTGTAGCAGGATCAACAACGAAAACATTTCTTAGCATACTCTTACTGATGGCCAACCGTTGGTCTGCATCCAATTCTCACGCATCGTAAATTGCAAGAACCATAACCTGAAATGCCAAGAACAATCATACTTAAAAAATATTTAGTCGATGATGCGCAAGCCGATAATCCAGTGGTTAACGACTGGCATTTGCACACTCTCTGTAACTTAGCGGGTGGAAGCTTACATTTGCGTGAAGATCTGAATCATTCAGATATTCCAAATTCATACACTGTTCCAGACGACTACCCAAAATTTCTGCATGTCGGAGGTCATGACTTGTCAACACCAGTCGAGCTTCAAAAAGTAAACGAATGGAATGAGTGGGTTAAATCTGACTCAGGATGGTTGTTCTATGGAATAAATGACACAACCCTTGGGGCCTACGCAGTTGAAGATTTGCCATCACCGCTGCCTCTTTCCAATCTGAGCGTTGAAGCCTCATCCAGGATAAGTATTGCCTCATTGACAACACACAGAGATATTAAACATTTAAGCCTTAACAATGTTAATTGCTTAAATGGTATAGAATTTTTATCAGACCTTCAAAATCTTAAACTGGTAATGGGTCCAGGCTTATCAAGCCTTTCGCCGCTCTCGGGAATCCAATCACTGATCTCATTAAAAATCGAGGCTCCAAGGAAAGCTGATCATTGGGATTTACTGCCACTTGCATCTCTAAATCAGCTTGAAATTCTCAGTCTTCGGTCTTTTTCAAATCAAACGGACTATTCGCCAATAGCTGCCTTGAAAAATCTGCATACACTTAGTCTAATTTATTCATTTAAATGCCGTGACTTTAGTCCTCTTTCCGCCCTTGCCCATATTATCCGCTTAGACTTAACCGGTGCCGCAGGATTGACAGATCTCAGCGTTCTTGAGTCAATGCCGCATTTACAGGAATTAAATCTCACCTGTTGCACCAGTCTTCATAACTTGAAGCCCCTTGGTAGTTTGCAAAAAATGCAAAAGCTACAACTTTCATTTTGCGAACAAGTGGAAGATCTCACCCCCTTGGCAGGACTTCCACACCTCCGCCAACTTTCTTTAACAGACTGTTGGAAGATAAAGCCTGCGCTTCGTGAAGCGGCAGAAAATGGCGACTTTAATTTGTTTCGTTCACTTTCCACAAGTTCTCAGACATGAACTCGTTTATCACCTAGTTTTTTTGCGGTTACTAACCAGCAAGAAAACAGCAGCCCAGCCTTTTTTTCCACCTGCAATGTCTGAATTAATTCTACCAAAGGCAGCCGAACTCCGCCAAATGCCACTGCCACAGATTCTGGCTCTGCTAGGAAAAGTCGAGCATGCCGACCGTCTTCTCGCAAGCGAACCGGCCGAATCACCGGCACGCAAATACAACGCCTTTATACGGCGAAGGCTTCTCCACCTATGCGGTGTGAGTTCTCAATTAGAAACCAATCCTGATTATTTTGCCACTGAGGAAAAGATCCGATTTGAGGAGGAGCGGCTACGCGCCCGAGAACGCGGTGAAGAAGAACAGTGGATGGAAGAGCAATTTCGCAAAAATTGGCCATTATTTGAACATTGGCCTCCAAGCAACATGACAGAAGAAGAACACGAAGATGAACTTGCCAAATCCGAGGCATTAGTGAATTCGATGCTGGCCCTCGATAGCACCAAGGCTCAGCGCCTAAATCTCATCAGGAGGCTGGTGCAAGCCGATCAAGCGCTCGCAGATCCGGCAGTTGAGGCAAAAATCACCCAAATCTCCAAGTCAATAGCTACTGCGGCAGAAGAAAGCACCGAAAGAGTCGGCATCAAAGCTCCGCCCATGCGGACCGAGAGTGTGAATGTCAAGCGGGCCAAAAAAGCCAACAAAAAGAAGAAGGCCGCCGCCAAGGTTTCCCCCATCTCCGCATCGCCATATTTCTTCTACGTTCCTGGACCTGTTTTCCTAACTCCCCGCGATTTTAAAGACATCCAGCACACCGACGATTACCTTTTCATCGCCGTTCTTATTGAGCGCAGTCGCCTCAGTGGCTGGCTCAATGGTGAGCGCCCGCCCGAGATTTCTCCAAATCATTATTCTGCTAAAAATTTGCGCAAGATTCTCGTCAGGAAACGCAATTTCTGGATACTTCGCACTTTTCTTCAAAATCCGGTCGCTCCATCCTCAACCATCAAAATCGATGGCCGTAGCATCTGCAGCGAAGGCAAATGGCATAACACTGCTTTCATCAAGCGACTTAGCTCTTTGCGCCACCCTATTGCAATGGGTCAACCCGATGAACTCCTAGCCAACCTTCATGCCCAGCGCTTCTACAGCTGGTGCGACCTCACTCAGCCCGAACCCTGCACACTGACTGGCCAGCCTCCAGAGGCTCCAAAGCTTCCACCAAACACACCCAATAATCAAAAAAAGATAGATCGGATGCTTAGCAAATGGCGCGACAGCGAAGGAACGAATGTCCATCTTCAACTCATTTGCCCCCTCGATGGCCCTGTAATCCCAATATCTGTTAGCATTGCAACGCCTACATCGACTTGGAAAGACCTGTGCGGCCGAGCCCACGCTTCCCTCCACTGCCCGCACTGCCTCGCCCGGCTTCACAGCAAACTCGCTTTCAAGAATTGAATTTTAATCCCACAAACCTACATTTTGGGTCTTCGCTGTTTCGAGTGGGTGGCTGGAGCAATCTTTCGGCTGGCATGGCCCCATGCATCTTCGCAGAAGAAGCCATAGAGACCTTCTGCTGAGGGCGAAGGACGTGGCAAGCGGAACCCGGAATAAGTGCCGTAGGCCGAGCGCAGCGAGTTATGCCGGAGTTCCGCTTGCCACGTTCGCAGCCATCGGCCACCCACTGGCTTTGCCCCACGTTACCCACTCAAGACAACGAAGCGCCTTCATTTTTATACCCATGCCCATCCGAATAGACATCACTCCACCGCCCTTCATCACCGTGCAATTCGCGGATAGCATCACTGCAAGTTGCAGTGCCATCTCCATCAACACCACCTATGATGAAGAGCAATGGCTCGGAGGCGCGCCCGACAAGCGCTGGAACTCACGCTACCTCGATAATGTTAGGTCCACATATGCAAAACAGTGTACGGACACCACACCTTATATCGTCCCATGCGAAGCGGAAACCATCGAAAGCGATCGCTCACCTGAGCGCGCCATCCAAATACTCCCTCGTATCCGCCTAGCCGGCATTTTTACAACATACGAGGACGATGGCTCTGTTGAAAAGAGCGCCCTGAATCTCTACATCATCTGGCATCAAAACGAAATCACCAGCCTCATGCTTCCCGAAATCAAAGCCCACTTGACCACCCTAAACTGGGCCACCCTAAGTGTCCAATCAGCAGGTGAATGATTTTACACCAGCTAAAGCCCTGATCCCACATGCTAATATGGACCGAAGCAGTCACAAAAATCATGCACCTTGCTCCTCAAGCCGTAACGCCAACTTTAGTCTGCTTTAAACCATAAATCCCAAAAGCTATGTCAACTAACTCGGCACCAACCATGCGCGTCTTTTTACGCATCACCAACATAGATGGGACAAGTTTTGAATCGACCCTGCACCCTGGAGGCTGGGAGGAAGGGACGATTGTCGAATATCCGGAACTGGGCCTGCGTTGTGAACTCAACAGAAGGGGGCCAAGCCTGGTTGGTGGTGGCACCCTTACGTGCGGATTGACGCTTCTCGGAAACAGCCTTCCTGCTGTTTGGGGTATTGAAAGCGCAACTGTTGAATCGGTGTTAGCCGAGCTAGGTAAATGCGGTCGGGAGGCACGCTTCTATTTGGACTGGGGTACCTATTTGGAGGATTTTAAACATGGCCGAAAAATCGAGTTTTTGCTCGGTCAATCGCAAGCTTCAGTGTCTCCAGTTCCAACTGCCACCCCTCAGTTTTATCTGTGGCTTTGCTGCGAAGGCTGGGAACGACTAGGACCGTTTGAGTGGCTGAGATTGGATGACGCCAATGGCGTTATTGTGGATCAAACGGGTCAAGTGGTGGCACGCAAGCGAAGCAGCGAGGGCTGGTTTGTGAATCGTCAGGGGTTGAGAGAATGCCGTTTTTCTAATCCGACAATCACGACGGACTCCAAACATCCTCATCCTGATTCTGGCGGGCATCCGAGTTATCGACCACAGCCTCTTGCTTAAGTACATCCACCCTCAACTCAAGGCGGAATGCCACTTGACCCACGGCCTCAGGGTGGAAGCGTGCGTCACACAAAATCATGAAGGTCTATTTTTCACACGGCAAAGAGAGCGGCCCATGGGGATCGAAAATACGTCATCTTGCAGCCATCGCCCAAGAGTTGGCGTTTTCGGTGGAGAGCCTGGATTATTCGGACATTCAGAATCCCGATCTTCGAGTGGCCCGCCTTTTGGAGGCACTGAAAGCCGAAGAGGATAATGTCATATTGGTGGGCTCTAGCATGGGGGGCTACGTCTCAACGGTGGCATCCATGACGCATGCCGCGCGGGGATTGTTCCTACTCGCACCTGCACTCTACATGCCTGGCTACGACCACCAGACTTATCCGACCCACTGCCGACCACTGACAGTGATTCACGGATGGCAGGATGACATTATTCCCGCTGCAAATTCAATCAGGTTCTGCGAAGAACACCGGGCGGAGCTGCACCTCATTGACGGGGATCACCGTTTGAATGACCGACTGCCTGCACTTGGCGCTCTTTTCAAAAGTTTTTTACAAGAGATCATGTCTTAGCGCTCGCTCGGGGGAAGTCTCGGGATTGATCACAGCCATGGATGTCACTGATGTTGGCAACAGCTTGCATGTCAGACGTTTGAATCCACCCTCTTTGAGAATTGGGTGATGGGCTTCAAGTTGCGACGCTGATCACAATGACTGACGAACAGCGTGCCGCTGCTCACATAATAGATCGCGTCTTGCTTGAACCTGGCTCCGATCTTGCAGGCCTCCTCGAACTCCAACGCAGCGGCATACCCCGGCTCCGCGTGCTGAGTCACTGGTGAATATCCGGTGATCGTTCCTATGAACTGCCCTCCCATCTCCAGTTCTGCACGAAGAGTCTCGTTGGCTGAATTGTTGTCCTCGGCAGTCCACACTTCGCCCGTGGTGGCATAAGCGGTGATGATGGCGAACGAGTCGGGCAGTTCGGCGAGCGGCGGGCCAAGTTTGAAGCGTGTATCGAAATAGATCGGGGTCATTGCGTCTGTAAAGGAGTTCAAGATTCGGCCGTCTCCACCAAGGCATCCAACCGTTCCTCGACCTCCCCGGCTAAGGCGTCAAGCAAGTCATGCTGTTCCTCCGGCGTGAGTGTCGCAAGGACATGATCAAGCAGGGGGGGGTGGAGCGAATGAACTCGCGGGCGTTTCGCTTCATGAGGTAATGCACACCATCGTATCACATGGGGTCGGACATTTATGGGGGTAGTTCTCTATTTTTGACCGCTAGTTGATCGAAACTCAAAGCCGCTTTTCTTATCTGCTAGGAAATTGCTATTGAGGGGGGATGTGGTCACGATCACCGTGTAGCGGAGCTGTGGGTGGAGACTCACACGCCAATCGAGGCAAATGCAGATTTATCAGCGGCATATGATCTTCTGCGCAAGCCCTTATCGGCGGGCGAAGGCAGAAAAGACTTGAGCAGGAAGATTAATCCTAATATCCGTGTTGGTTTCATCCGCGTTATAAGCCATGGAAGACTACACCCCGACCAGCAGCCTTCGATGGCTTGGAAAAATTGCCCTCTGCCTGCTGGCATTTGCACCCATCGCCCTTTTGATTGGGCATCTTGGCTCTCCGGAACTCAGCCCGCTGGTAAACTTTGTGAGCGACTATGCAGCCCGCGCCACCCGGTGGCGCTGGATTTGTGCCACGATGCTGTGCTTTGGCCTGGTCCTGCTGTCATTTGCCTTTGCTTTTCTATTCTTGAACCGAGGTGGGGTGAGAAGCACCCTCGGTGGCATGTGCTTTACAATGGCTGGTGTGTGCATGCTTTTTGTCGCCTATTATCCAACGGCAAGGCTTACCGATCATAAAGTCAGTTGGGAATGGAAAGACCATCTAAAACCGGAGCAAAAGCTGACTCATGCTGAACGCATTGGCTGGGACAGAGCCTACTCAGACTCGCACTATAACATGATTCAAATGGCGCTTGGTGGCATCATTGGCGGCATATTGCTTAGCCACTCTGCCATGCTCTCATGCCTGCGCTGGCGGAAACTCTCGAAGCTGAGCCTTGCGGCGGCTCCATTGATGACACTCCTGTTCTGGCTCGGACATTCACACAATTATCATGGCCTCTTTCAGCGTCTTGGATTCGTGGTGGTCTGGACGTGGATGCTGTTCACAGCGGCTGCGCTGAGCGGGCTGTCCCGTTCGGAAAGGCTGCATGCGGATGATCGCGAGTCACCGCAGGAGCTGAATAGGCTATAGAAATCAGCGGCGCATGCGGCGGGGTATTTGCCTTTTGAAGCTTCTATCCGGCCATTGTAGATCTCACTACACCTATGTTTAACTTCACCCAAAACGCCACGAAGGCCCTTGATACCTTTGCCACTGCGACGGGCATTCGTCTGGTCCCTGATCCCCTTCGGTATCCAAGTGCCGACGACGTATGCACGCTGGACATTCAGGGCTATCGCCAGATTGAATCGTACACCTGCGGCTATGCTGCAGGTGCCACAATCCTGCACACCTTCCATTCCGATGCCTGCCTCGACAAATTCTTCAAGCAGTGCAATCCAGATCCTGATCATGGGCTTGAGATAAAGCAGCTTATTCGCTGACTCCGTGCCAATGGTATCGGAGTCAGCGAGAAGCATGATCTCACCTTCAAGAAGATCGCAGCCACTCTCGACGAGGGTTTCCCGATCATCACGTTGACCAGAACGAACGAGAGAAAGATCCAGCATTGGGTCGTCCTCAATGGGTATGGCAAGAATCCGAACCGCGTCTTCATGGCAGGAGAGGGACTGCCCGTGATCAACCGAATCACGGGATCTCAGGAGATCCCTTGGTCTGAGTTCTCGCGCTCGAAATGGTCGGAAAAGGGCTTCGGCCTCGTCTGCTGGGGCAAGTGAATCGCGTGAGGAGGGGCAGACGCTCTCAAACCTCGGCTTAGCTGTGCGCACACCAAAGACCTACACGCCCCAGCGCACCCTCGAACGCAATTTCTCCGCCGATCAACTCGGCTGAAACCCAATCTTCCTCCGTCTCTTGCCCTTCTCTCCTAGGCTCACTCCCTGCGCATGGAGTCGTCACTCACAGTCACACCCCATCTCCGCGCGACGCCCAGGTCAACACGATCCGCCCCCTCAAAAGCAATTTCCCAGCAGGCATGACTGAAGATCGTGAGTTGGGAGGCAGGTCTGGGCAGTTGACCTGGGAGTTGAAGTGGGAGTTGAAGTGCAGAGCTTGATATGGTGATATTGCTCACGACTAGTGCGTTCTGCCGATCAACAGAGAATCACAGAGCAAGAAATCGCCAAAGCCGCCGGAGCCGTTCCGGCGAATGATGTGGTAGCCGTCAAGGATCTGTCCTTCGGTCATTAATCGTGACGCGCCCTCAAGCGCCCTCCACAAAAGCGCTTATCGCTTTGCCCATCTTTAACGTGGATGACAGGAGGAAAAAGTGACCTTCGCCTTCCATTTCGGCGATTTTGATTTTCACACCACTCTCCAGGAGTCTCAGTGCCGAACGCATTGCTTGATCAATCGGAAACCGGTCGTCCTCCGTGCCGTTGATCATGAAGATCGGGTAACCCACTGGGAACGAATGGGTGTCTGCGTTCGGTGAGCTGGACAGGCTGATCAGGCCGGAATAATGTTGCGGCTGCGCACTGGCCAGCTCAAAGGCGGCCATGCCGCCATCTGACAGTCCCGCAAGCCACGGCTGCCTCAGCGGTTCCCCGGTACGCTGCGCATAGTCCTTGGCGAGGTCTTGCAGGTAACTCATCTTGTTTCCGGTCTCCGCCAGCCACCAGTCCAGCCCCCAGGAGGGGTGGATCAAGGTCCAGTCAGGTAGCGCTTTCATCATGGCCCAGATGTTGAACAACAGATTGCCGCCATATCCGTGAAGAAACACCATCGCAGGAGCTTTGGGAATGTGCCTCAGATAGTAATGCCCATGCGCAGCCTTTTCTCCGGGTGCAATGCAGGCATCAACCGAACGTGACTTCAGCATCTGCAAGACCTGACTGTCTTTCTTCATTTCAGAATACAAAGACCTTAGCCGCCCGCCCAAGGCGGACGCTTGTCTCAATTTCCCTTCACATGCCAGCATTCCAGCGGCAGCCAGAGGGACGGACAAGGATTCGGGCACGAGCTTTCCGAACCGGCGATACAAGCCGCTGGCTTTGCCTGCAAGAGCGGGAGGTCTCACGGAGGTTGCAAAGTTTCTGGATTCCATGGCTCAAGCAGGAAGGAAGCATGACGGGCTAAACGAACAGAGTTAAAGATTTCAATTTTCACCCACCGTCCATTGCCCCTTCAGGTCGCGCTAAGTTTCGTGTTCATCTTGGCGGGTGTTTTCGAGTTGCAAAAGCAGTCTGATCATCAGGAACATCCAAGCGAAGACTGCCAGGAACTCGATTCTCTGCCAAAGGCCAGGCATCCGTTGATAATGTGCCATCATACTGATGCTCTGGGCAATCAAGGCTGTAAGCAGGCAAAGTCCAAGGTTCCAACGCCCAGAAGACATGGGGAGCAGAAGACTGGCGAGCATGGCAAGAAACAAGGCGGACATGGAGCGTGTAATGGCGGTGACGTGCGCCTGATTCCCAGAAAGCATCGCGACCATCTGGTCAGCCGTCAGATCGGGATATTCGGCAAACCAGCCTTTGATGTCGGCCTTGAACCTTTGCCAATGACCGGCGTCCATACGATTCTGAATTTCTTCCACGCTGACTTCCGGAGGCTTTACGGGAAACACCGCAACTTCAATCATCGAGAGTGCGGCGTAGCCGAGGCAAATCACGGCGACGAGCACCCGCCAACTGCGCTTCGCGCGGAAATAAAGCAGAAAGGCAAAGCTGCTCATGATGAGTGCAAAGGAATACATGCACCCGACAAACAAAAACCAGCATGGGCTACGGTAGGCATAGTCGCTGACGTAATTGTCCAACGGGTCGAACAAGTCTTTGGTCTGGTAGTTCCAGACAGCACCATGCGCCCACCAATGACCCACTACAAAGGAGGCGAGCGTCACAAATAGCACTGCTTTCAAAGCTGCAGCAAACCAAGCAGCCGGAAATCTTTCGGAGATGGATTGCATATCTTTAGTGTTCGACCGATGAATTGTCAGGTTACCCATTGTGAACACTGTGCCAAGATGTTTCGTCACAGAGTAGTGCGGCCCCGGATGCTGGATGATAGACAGCCCCCCTCACACCTCGTCCCCGCGCCACGTCCAGGGCCAACTCGACCGGCCCTTTCAAAAGCAATTTCTCCGCCGATCAACTCGGCTGAAATCCAATCATCCTCCGCCTTACCTTCCCCTTCTCCCCCGAGTGCTCCGCCTTGGCCTTCTTCACCTTCGCAATCTCCTGCTCCAGCAACTCCTGCGTCACGCCCCATCGCTCCGGATTCGTATCCACACTCCCTGCATGAATCGCGTTCAGTCAGATATTCAAAATGTTGACTCGCTGTCATAGCTAAAAAAAGATGCCACCTTTTCCACTACCTTCATCCCGGCATTGCCATCAATGCCGGGATGAAAGGATGCGGAACCGGATCACCGATCTCCCACGCAGGATCACAAGCGGTGATCTAGGTGGCCGGGGCCGTTGCCTTCGGGGTCGGCGAGCACGGTGGCTGTGGCAGCTTGACCGTTTTGATCGCGGCCACTGAGCACCAGCACTGGAAGAGCCTGCCCTTCCAGTTCGTCCCAGTAGATCTCAAGAATCTGACGCCCCACGAGCTTTTGGTAGTGCTCGCGTTCGATGCGGGTGGGAGCACTCATGATAGGAGGCCCACATGAGTATCAAGCAGACCGTGCAGGGCTTCGGTGCGTTTAGGCAACTCGGCGAGATTGCCGTCCTTCAACGATTCGGTGAAAGCGTTGAACAGGCTCCACACGTTGCGTGATTCAAAGGCATCATGCCGTGGCTCGCGCCATTCGTGGAGCACGGGTGGAATCAAACGGTTGCTGCACACGCCGACATCGGTGGCGCGAATGACGAGGTCATGGGCTTCGATGTCGGTGATGTTCGCTTCTTTGTAGGCGGCGATGCGTTTGTCCTGATCATGCCATTTGGCGAGCAGGAGTCCGATGGAGCGACTGACCAGTTGCGGCAGATCACGTACGATGAACCGGGTGTGTTTGCGGGCGAATTTGATCTCGCCCGAAAACGACAAATTATCGCAGACGAACACGCTGGCCCCGGCGACGATGCCGGCGGGGAACGTTTTGTCGTGGCTGTTGCGGAGGCCAAGAACCCAACAGTAGTCGTCGCTGGATTTCTGGGCGTGGACTTCCATGAGGCCGAAGTAGCGCTGGCCCTCGTGGGACAACGAATGGGCCTGCGTGCCGATGCGCAGGTTGGTGGTGGCCAGCGTGCGCTGCACGGTGGTGATGAGTTGATGATGCGGAATAGGGCACCAACTGTCAGTGTGGCGTGGTGTGGAGACGTCGCGGACTTCGTCGAGGTCCACATGCGAGGCGCCGCAATGCAGGGTGAGGTTGGGGCTGCGGCGTGGTGGGATGACGGGGGCAAGTAGATCAAAATTGGCAATCATAGTCGTGTGTTCCTTTCTGGAATGAAAAAGGCCGGACACGCACATGCGCATCCGGCCTTGGGTTGAGGTGTGG
>Ga0114970_10000293_pt1 | contig 36502 bp, 32 predicted proteins | sample M_140205_XF_Meta_FD_87030 | JGI IMG/M metagenome (GOLD analysis project Ga0114970, IMG submission 87030) | Freshwater microbial communities from Lake Montjoie, Canada to study carbon cycling - M_140205_XF_MetaG | ecosystem: Environmental > Aquatic > Freshwater > Lake | place: Lake Montjoie... | reverse complement strand
TTAATTTTCTGCAAATAGACACGAATGATCACTTCCGCTTCGCGTTTTGCTTCCTGTTTCTCTCGAGCTCGCTCTATCTCTTCCGGTGAAGCAAAGAACCACATTTGCCCCGTAGAGGAAACAGGTGTATTGGGTCCAGGTGTATTGGGCGTATCCATTTTTTCTGCTGCCATGACAGAAAGAGAAGACAGCAGTGCCAAGAGTACGAAGCGTCGCATCATCATAAAAGTCCATTTCATATATGTAGTCATAAAGTTGGACCAGAGTATAAAACCCATCTAGAACGAATGCTAGACTTTTCCTGTATCTAACGGATTTCTCATGCAATTATGAAAATCCCTTGAGAGCACAGCTTCCATAGGATACAAGCAGACTCCCATTTTTTCTGTTTCCTCTATCGAAGAAGAGCCTACGCCCTATGACACTTCGCATTCGAGAGCTTTCTCTACCCGCTACCTCCACCGTGCCCCAGTTCCAAGATTTGCCTCGGGCCCTGGCCGCCCATTTGGGGATAGAACCAGCTAGTATTCAACATGTTTGTATTCACAAAAAATCCTTGGATGCTCGCAAGAAGGGGCGTCCTTTCTACCGATACCAACTGGTATTTTCGGCCTCCGATGAAGCCGCACTCCTGCGCGCCCATCCCGAGCTCGAAGTGTGGCAAGAGGCCCCCGTATCCAACCCAGCAGAAGGGATCTCCCTTTCCCCTCAGGCGTTTCGTCATCCTCCCGTGATCATCGGCTCGGGACCCAGCGGTATTTTTACAGCCCTCACCCTGGCCAAAGCCGGGGTCCGATCCATCGTGGTAGAACGGGGAGAGCCCGTCCAGGACCGATTTCGACGGATGAACCACCTTCGTCGCAAGGGAACCTTTTCCTCGGAAAGTAACTACTGCTTTGGAGAAGGCGGCGCAGGGACCTTTTCCGATGGAAAACTTACCTGTGGACGCAATCACCCCCTCATTCGCTTTGTTTTCGGGGAGTTGGTGGCCCATGGAGCCCCCGACTCCATCCTATACGAGGCCCATCCTCACATTGGTACCGACTACCTGATGCAGATTGCCGTGCGTATGCGGCTCAATCTAGAGACCCAGGTAGGCACTCAGTTCCGATTTAACCAAATTTTTGAAGACTTCCGAGAGGGAGGTCCCCACGCTCGATATGAAGTGGTACTGTCCAGTGGAGAGGTAATTCCCACGGATCACCTCATCCTTGCTGTGGGGCACTCCGCACGGGATACCTACGAGAAACTTCTGGAACGAGGTCTCTCCATTACCCCAAAGCCCTTTGCCATGGGCGCTCGAATCGAACATCCCCAAGCCCTCATCAACGAGATCCAATACGGAAGTTGTGAGATGCCCCTACCTGCTGCCGAATATAAACTGGCAGCCCATGTGGGAGAACGAGGGATCTGGACCTTCTGCATGTGTCCCGGAGGATACCTGCTGCCCACAGGGGCTCAAGAGGGACATTTGGCCATCAATGGCATGAGCTACCACAACCGCAACAGTGGGTTTGCCAATGCCGCTGTGGTCGTGAATGTGTTACGAGAAGACTTTTACCGAGGCCATCCACTCGATGGCATGCGCTTTCAACAAGCCATCGAACAAAAGGCGTTCCTTGCTGGAGGGAGCAACTATAGAGCTCCCGCTCAACGCTTACCCGATTTTCTCAAGGGAAACCTGAGCAAAGGCGATATGAACTCCACCTACCGGCCCGGTGTGACCCCTGGTCGGTTGGACCAAATTTTGCCCTCATTTATTGTAGATAGTTTGCGTACGGCCTTGACCCAGTATAACCAAAAAATGCGTGGCTTCATGTCGGAGGAAGCGTTGGTGGTTGGTGTGGAAACCAAAACTTCCGCTCCGATTGTCATGATGCGAGATGCTGGCCTTCAATCCATCAGCCATCCCGGGATTTTCCCATGCGGTGAAGGGGCTGGATTTGCAGGAGGCATCGTAAGTGCTGCTCTCGACGGAGTTCGAGTGGGACAAGCAGTGTTGCAAACATGTGGGGCCCCCGCTGATTCATGTGGGAAAGCAACTGCGTAGTTTCCCCATACCCCTCCTTGCTAAAAACTCGCAATTTTTTCCCCTGATATCAAAGCGGTGAGCCTTCGATGTGTATGTCACACGGAGTCGACGGGCTACATTTAGTCTCCTCCGTGTGACATACACATCGAAGGCTCACCGCTACTACCTTGTTTCGAAAGAGAGATGCGAGAGTTTTGGATTGAAGCAAGAGCCAGCCAAGGGCAGCCGACAGGGGGGACCCATTCGGGTCGAGATCGCACACTGGGATTTGGTGTCCATGACGAGAATGTGGATGGCGAGTCGAGAGAGAATGGGGTGGTTCCTGTCGAGCCCCGGCCTTGGCTGGCTCTTGCTTCAATCCAAAACTCTCTCACTCCCTGTAGAGGGGAGGTCCGGAGGGGGAACGCCTCCGAGAAAAACAAAGATTAAATGGCATAACCAATCGAAAACGCCAAACTGGGAGCAATCCCACTTGTGGGACGAAGCCGACTCATCCCAGCATCCTCTTCAGATCGAACCGTCTGACCGGCAACACGATGAACTTTCACTAAGGAACCCCCCCCTTCATAGGATACCACGGCATATCCCAACCCAGCCGCCAAATTAATGTTAAAGGAATCGAAGAACCAAGAGTATCCCCAACGCCCACCAATCTGGGAAGCACTGAACCGTATCTCGTTGAACTGCCCTTTCCCATAGCGATAAAATGGTTGGACAAACATACCAGAAATATTCCAAGCCTTTGGGTAATAGCTCGATCGAACTTCAAAACCAATCTCTGAAATACTCAGGCCCCCTATTTTTACATCCGCCCCAAATACACTCCCACCTAGAGTGAGCTGCTTTGAAAGAGCCGCATCCACCCCAATATTGGGAGATTTTAGCAACAGAGCCACTGGGTTGATGGTCACGTTGACCACTTTCTCCCTTGGGCTCACTTCCAAATCAAAGTCTTCCTGACCTACGCCCGTCTGACTCCAGATAGCAACCCCAACCAACATTACACGATATAATATACGCATCTAACCCACCCTCTTTTCGAGATATTTCAAAATCGGCGAGTTGTAGTACGACCGTACATCCCTGTCAATCAAATCCTTGAACAATTGACCCAACCTACCTACATTATACGTTAATTCTTTCAAACTCTTGCCCATCAAAGGATAGGAAGCTAGGCGCATCCCAAGCTGGGGAGCACAAAATTCGAACCCCTTCTTTTCGATAATCATAGGGCACGTGGTAGTGCCCCATAATCCCCACCGCACAACCCCTTCGCTGAACCCAAGCCACCGCACGGGACAGGAGAGCCCCATGAGGGACCTTTTTATACTCCCCTTGCTTGCGAGAATGGGAGGCCAATCCCAAACACAACCGATCCAGCACCCCCTGAGGTACCCACCCGGCAATCACTCGACTCAGCGTAGAGCGCACGCATGCCATGTACAACCGATAATGCCAGGGAGCCAAAATAAAATCCCCGTGGGTCAACGCAATGGCTGGACCCTCACGCAGCGAAAGTACATAGTCCGAGGCAGAGACAAACTCCACCCCTCGCCAACCCAATCGCGCCAGGAAAAACTCATGATTCCCATGAAAAAAAATCACCCGCGTTCCGCCATCCACCAACTGGGACAATACCTCGCCCAATTTTCGAAATTTTTCCTGGAAATATTGAGAGCCACCAAAACAGAAATCGAAGATATCCCCCAAGAAAACCACCACCTCTGTCACAGTAGGGTCGATGGTTGCCAAAGATCGAAGCAACCGCACCCCTTTTTCATCGCCCAAGTGATGTAAATGAACATCGGAGACTACCAAAAGCTTACTTTGCTGAAATTGTTTGGCTATTTTTACTTCAACCAGCTCCACGATGTTCCTCGAGGGTGAGTGGGTTTTCATTTGCGATAATTCCTTCTATATCATAAAATCATGGGCTCCGCAGGAACGTTTCTCGGAAGATGTATACAATTGGAGAAAAGAATGACAGGGTCGACGCAAGAAATCGAAGAAAAAGTAGCCACCATCATCACGAACCAACTGGGGGTAGAGCGCAAGGCGGTGGTCCTCGAAGCTGAATTGATTCGAGACTTGGGCGCTGACTCTTTGGATATCGTAGAGCTTGTGATGGCGATGGAAGAGGCCTTTGGCATCGATATCCCCGACGAAGAAGCAGAGAATATCCGCAATGTACGAGACATCGTCATGTTTGTTACCAAGGCCAAGGAAGCCTAAGAACCCCACGTGAGTCCCTTTCGGCTTTCTCTCCCTTTTCATAGGAGCGCCCGTGTTTTCAAAGATTGGCATTGTCTCGGACCATGCAGGTACGGAGTTGAAGAAGTTCCTGATCGAGTATGTGACGACCTTGGGTGTATCTGTGCAAGACTTTGGGATTTCTCTTGAAACCCTCACTTCTGTGGATTATCCCGATTATGCAGCCCTTTTGGCCTCTCGAATCAGCCAAAAATCCCTGGATGGGGGGATTGCCATCTGCGGAACCGGCATCGGGATGTCCATTGCCGCAAATAAATATCCCGGGGTTCGCGCTGCCCTGGTGTGGAGCGAATATACCAGTCGCATGAGCCGTGCCCACAACGACAGCAACTTGCTGTGCTTAGGCGCCCGCGTACTCAATCCCCACCGGGCTGCCGATTTTGTCAAACTATGGCTGGAAACTCCCTTTGAAAAGGGGCACCATCAAACCCGTCTCGACAAGCTGGTGCGAATCGAGAAGAAAAATGGGCTGTGGGGCTAAGATAAGCGCTGCTGACCTACCCGAGAGAGGATTCCTCCATGAAACGCCCCTGGCATATCTTGCAGACATACGACCCTCAGATATACGCATGTATTGAACGAGAACTAGATCGCCAGCGAACGGGGATCGAACTCATTGCCTCTGAAAATTTTGCCTCCATTCCCGTGATGCAGACGATGGCCTCTGTCTTTACGAATAAGTACGCTGAAGGCCTTCCAGGCAAGCGGTACTATGGGGGATGCGAATATACGGATCAAATGGAGACCCTTGCCATCGAGCGGGTATGCCAATTGTTCGGCGCCAATTTTGCCAACGTACAACCCCACTCGGGCGCCCAAGCCAATGCATCAGTCCTTTTGGCTCTTCTCAATCCAGGGGACCCTATCTTGGGCATGGACCTCTCCCAGGGGGGGCATCTTACCCATGGTGCCAAGGTCAACTTCTCAGGCAAACTGTACCAATCCCACTTCTATGGGGTAGATGCAGAAACAGGATTGGTCCACTATGACCAAGTGCGTGAGATTGCCGAACGGGTACGCCCCAAGGTTTTGATCGCAGGCGCCTCCGCCTACCCCCGCACCTTAGACTTCCAAAAATTTCGAGAGATTGCAGATGCCGTGGGTGCCTACCTCCTTGTAGATATGGCCCATATCGCAGGTCTGGTGGCGACAGGTCTTCATCCAAGTCCGATTCCCCACGCCCATGTGGTCACCACCACCACCCACAAAACCCTCCGCGGCCCACGAGGGGGGGTGATTCTCTGGAATGACGCCGCCCTTTCAGCGCCCCTCAATAAAGGGGTATTTCCCGGTACCCAAGGCGGGCCTTTGGAACATGTAATCGCCGCGAAAGCTGTGTGTTTTATGGAAGCCTTGCGACCCGATTTTCGTACCTACCAAGCCTCCGTGGTGGCCAATGCCCAAGCTTTGGCGCACGCCCTGGTGCAAAAAGGTTTTTCCCTGGTTACGGGAGGTAGCGACAATCACCTCGTATTGATCAACCTGTTGGGACGGGAGAAGAGCGGCAAAGACTTTGAAGAGGCCTTGTCTCGGGTGGATATTACCGTCAATAAGAATACCGTTCCCAAAGAGAATCGAAGCCCCTTTATTACCAGTGGATTGCGAGTAGGAACCCCTGCTGTAACCACACGAGGGATGGGCCTATCCGAAATGGAAGAGATCGCTACCCACATGCAGGCGGCCTATCAGACCGATGGCCAAGGTCCCCAGGGTGCGCAAATTCGAGAGAACGTACAGGCCTTAGCCGCTCGCTTTCCCCTGTATCCAGAATGGCAGGGCGTATGAAGTGCTCCCTATGTGGGTTTGAAGAGACTAAAGTGCTAGAAAGCCGACTGGCCCACGAGGGGAAGCATATCCGTCGCCGACGCGCTTGCCGGCATTGTGATTACCGCTTTACCACCTATGAAAAAGAAGAAATCTTTGTTTTTCATGTGAAGAAAAAAAGCGGTCATTTGGAGATTTATCAACGGGAAAAAGTCCTCCGCTCCATTCAAGTGGCCTGCCAAAAACGCCCCATCCGACCGGAAGAGTTGGACTTCGCGGTGGCTTACCTAGAAAAGCAGGTTCAAGATATTGGGGAAAGAATTGTGACCAGTCGACAATTGGGGGATCTTATTATGGAGCGCCTCCACGAGCTTGATTTGGTGGCCTATGTCCGATTTGCCTCTGTTTACAAGGACTTCAAAGACACGAATGAGTTTTATACCACTATTAAAAGCCTGGAACGCCTTAGCAAGGGGCTCCTGACTCTACGTCCCTCTTCCCCCGTCCCCAAGAAAGATCTACCCTTTTCTTCCAATATTTGATATCCTCCGCCCCTTCCAGAACCTATTGAAGAGACCAGTATGGGCCCCAAGCCAATCTCCCAAGCACGTGATTTTTGTATCCAATTTTTGTACCAATGCGAGGTACATAAGATTTTTTACTTCTCCTTGGCTCACTTTCAACGCTTTGTGGAAGAAAATGCCCTCGAAACGGAGAGTGCCGAAAAATGCCAACAATTGGTTGTGGGGGTTTTTGACCATCAAAAAGCCATAGATGAGTTGCTGCGCGCCCACTCCACCAAATGGTCCCTCGAACGTATGCCCGTGATGGATCGGATCACCCTTCGCTTGGCTACCTACGAGTTGCTTGCGACAGAGACGCCCTTTAAGGTAATCTTAAATGAAGCCATCGAACTCGCAAAACGCTATGGAACCGAACACTCGGCTTCGTTTGTCAATGGAGTGTTAGATTCTGTTGCAGGTAAGTTAAAAAAACATGGAACTCTCCCGCGTACCTAGTTCTCCTGCTTCCTTTCCAGCTGACTCTGTGCCCACTGATGTGGGCCTCTTTTTCCAAAAAACGTTTTCCTGTGAGCCACTTCAGCTGGTATCCACAACCCAATCGGTGCCCTGTGATTTTTGGGTATGCCTGACCCCACCTGGAACCAAGTCCCCCACTGAACTGATTCAAACATCAGGTAAGATGGACATCCTGCTTCAGGCGGCCTCTCAAGGCATCACAGAAGCGGAGCCCCTGATGATGGTGGATTCCAGCACCCAACCGGTTCGATCCTTCTATTTCCTGCCTATACAGAAGGAAACCTTGTCTAATCCCCTCTGGAGCCTAGAAACCAGCCGATTAGTACTCAACAGTATTGCGGCATGGCAACCCCAGAAAGTCGGATTTTACTTGCCAGAGCCCTTGCTTCATCCCGAAGATCAATTCCGTTTTCTCACAAAAATTTTCTCCAGCCTCACCTCAGAGAAAAAACAGCGACAGTACTTCTATTTAAGAGATCCTCGAACAGACTACCTTAAAACGGTACAGCTACTCCTGGCTGTGAAGGAAGAGTTACGCACCCAAGGAATTGAAGATCTAATGATCCTGCACTAGGTTTTATTTTTTCATAGTACTCACAGATAAAAATGAATATGGTGAACGGTAGATCCCAGCAGAGGAGATTTCAATGGGGGATACCACCTATCGGCTCTATATTTTTATCGTAATTGGACTGTGGATCGTCTATCTCGGTAAAATTTTTCATCGTCTCTCCATCTCCATTCGATTTCAAGGCAGTCGAGAATGGATCATCGCCCTATGGGGCAGACGGCAAAAGTGTCGCGTCCTGTGGGTCACCGATATAGAGCTGGCTCGACAGGTCTTGCAGCATTCGGTGAATAAGGGGAATTTTATCGAAGAGAAAATTGCTACCCCCGCATGGGCCCCAGTCCTTTCCTTGGAATCCATAAATGGGACCCAATGGCAAGCCTTACGCGCCCATTTTTTCGTCTTACAAAAGCATCTGCCTTCTCCCCAAGCACTCCATCTCATTACGCAGAATCTCTTATTCACATTGGATCCCACCGTAGACCTTGATGCCAGGGCTATGGTTCGACTCACCGTACAATCCTTTGTGAAGTGGTTGTTCCAAGAGGACTGGCGATCCGAATGGGATTTTATTTGTGAAGCCTCCTGGGAGTGGCGCAAAGAAATTGCTATGAAGGGCAAAGCAAATCGAAAATTGAAGGAAAAAACCATCGCTTGGTTGATAGAAAGGATCCAAGGATCTTCCTACGCCAGCCTCTTTGGAGAAAAATGGGCCGAACCAGAATACTACTCCATTTTTATGCAACCCTTTATCCTCTCTCCCATGATCAACTTTGGAGACATTGCCGTATCCATGGCTCAATTCCCCACGCTGCCCCTTGAGGCCCTCATTCACATGCGACATCCTTTCCCTGTGCTGGAACGATATATCGAATCGGATGTCGTATTCTCCAATCAAAAAGGGGAGGCCATCTCCATTCCCGGTAATACTCAGGTTTTCATCCCCCTCGATCAGATGGGAAAACAAATTCCCTACGAAAAAGACCTCTGGACCCCCTTTGGCGCAGGCCCTCGCAAGTGCATGGGTAGTCATTATGCCTTAGCTTTTTTTAGCGCTTTTACGCCTTATGCCAAAGCCCACCCTCGATTTGTGCCTGAAAAAAATCACCGCTATAGTGGAAGAAATAATGATAGCCTGTCTTTACGGGAATCCATTTATCAGTGCACCGTATTATGGAAAATTTTGAGACAAGCGTAGAGGCTATTTACATAAGAGAGGGAGTATCCATTCATGAATCTTACCGATGCCACATTTGTTTCCGATGAAGCAGGAAGAAAATACCATCTTCAAGTAGCCCCTGGAGATTTAGCGGAGAAGATCCTCCTTGTGGGAGATCCCAAACGAGCCCATCTGGCAGCAAGCCTCTTTGACACCATCAAAGTCACCCGGGAAAACCGAGGGTATGTCTCCTTGAGTGGCATCTACAAAGGCCAACCGTTATCTGTGGTATCCGTGGGAATCGGCGCCCCTAGCGCAGAAATTGCCCTCATGGAAATTTTTCAAGTCACCCACAAACCGGTGCTCCTTCGCGTAGGAACCAGTGGGGGGATCCAAGCCCATATACAACCCGGGGATATGATCGTCACCACGGGGGCGTTGCGGCTCGAAGATACCTCCGCCCATTATGTAAGTCCCACGTACCCATCCATCGCTCATCATGAGGTCATCACCGCCCTGATCCAACAGTTGAAAGCCTCGAAACTGGCTTACCACGTAGGTCTCACCGCCTCCACCTCAAGCTTTTATGCGGGACAAGGGCGAGACATCCCTGGATTTCCTTCCCGACGAGGCACGCTGTTACAGGAAATGGAAGAGCGTCATATCTTGAATTTCGAAATGGAGTCGAGCATCGTGTTGACCCTTGCTGCCCTCCACCAAAGCAAAGCCGGATGTTTGTGCATTGCCGTGAATAATCGACAAGAGAATCGATTTATGGATCTCACCCTCATGCACCAACGGGAAAAGGAAGCCGTGCAAGTAGGATTAGATAGCTTGTTGGATATTAGACCTTAATTTTCATTGGGGAACCGTTACAATCCAATAAACAACATTAACTAGGGAAAATAATTCCCTAGTTACTTGCCATGTATGCATACATAATTCGCTTAATGGCCTCGAATTTTTCCTCTACCGATTTCTCTCCACCTAAAATATGGGGATATCCATCGGAAGATTCCGTCTTTGCACTCGCCACTCTTTTGGCAATCCCATCGAGAGAATCCCCCCGTAGGGTAGCTCTACGTATGAGCTCTGCCTCAGAAGGCGGAGAGATAAAAATGCCAATCACCCCCTCCACATGCCCCTGATATTGAGCCCAAGAAGCACTTAAAAGATCCATGCTCCATCGATGGACTCCCAATTTCTCTCGAGGCACTCCGTAGTAATTCCCTCCAAAAAAGACCCATTCATGGTAAGCACCTGCCTCTTTTCTATCGAGAAAATTTTCTACCGAAATGAACTTGTAGGGAAATTCCGGAAATTCTCCTTTTCTCATGGGGCGCGTAGATTCGTCGATCAATTTTGGAATTCCAAATGCCTCCGTAATCTTCTGGATCAACGTAGTTTTCCCCGTACAAAAAGGCCCACTTAAAATAAGACGCAGAGGGGGGGCTGCACGATGTTGCAGTTGATGCAGAAGTATCTTCGCTTGCCAGAGACGAGCTTGAAGATCTCTTTCGGAAAATAGGGATTTTAAAATCGGATCTGATCCGATGTAATTGATGCGAGTATTGTCTGTAGAGACCTCTCCGCAAATCACATCCCCTGCCTCATTCATAAAAAAGCAAATATCCACCAACTCAAACTCCACCTCCTTCAATACCTCTTGGAGAATAAAAAAGGCATTCAATGCAGTTTTTTTGGCCGTAACACAGTCGATAAATTCATTTGCCAGCCCATCAGGCATGCAAGCATCTTCCGTTGGCAAAGGATTTCGCCAATCAAATCGAACGTAGGGTTTTATCAAAGAACCAGAAGCAATTCTCGCCCCCTCCCTCGTAGGAAATTCTTCCATATTCAAATACTGGTGCTTCGGAGATCCCACATGACGACTTTTTACCACCACTTCCAATGGAGACATCTTCTCTTCGGTAATAACACTCAATCCATTAGAGGCATATACCCAAGAAGTTTTAATGCCTTTTTCTTTCAATCTTGTATCAAAAACTTGATGCAAAGCATTCCGAACTTCATCAATGCCTGCTAATGGAACCGCCTTTTTTGCCTCTAAGGAAAAAACCGAAGGCACAAGCTTTTGCAACAGCACATGAGGAACCCCAGGCACTCTACGAATCTCTCGGCTTTGTCCTTTATGGTAGAGAGAAAGATCAGAAAAATGAGGAGCATGAGTTACAATTATCTCTTCATATGAATCTGGCATCTCGGAACCTCGCAACGGTAAAGAAAATATATTCAAACTACAGATCAGCAAAAAATTTCTAAAACAATGGGAATCCATACTTATTCTTCATCCTTTTTTTAAGCAGGGACAACCCACATGTCTTTACTTTCCCACTGGAGTTCCCCAGGGTCATATTTCCCTCTGCAGAGAGAAATTTATATAACTCACCGCTTTCCCACTGAGAAAAAGGGAAAAGACGTTCGAGGTATGTCATGGCATTCTTCACTGCTCGGGTAATTCCTTCGTCGAGAGAGTCGCCCCAGCCCACGTACACCATCTGATTCCGATTGTCGATAATAGGAAAATTGATTTTATCCACCAAATCGATTCGAACTTCGAGTTCTCCATCCGCCTCAATCCCAATCCCAGCGGCTTCTCCATTGCCTTGACAAATATGCAGATCCCCAAAGGCAATTCTCGCTTGAGTGGGATGATTCACAGGCAAATAGATCACAGAGCCTTCGTCCAAGAAGTTTAAATCTAGATTTCCGCCGTTCTCTGAACTTCGCCCACAACTTCTTTCCATTTGATCGAGGGTAGAGATGAACCCTACTTTTGGATTCGCATGCAATACCACATCTCCCCCATGAAATTCTAAATACTTCCCATCCTTGATATCGTAAATGGAACAAAATCGTTTGGTAAATTCAGACCGAAGCAACCCTGTGCTCTTGGAAATACACTGAAATCCCCGATGGGCCTTAGCAGAGAGGATGGTAACAGCCAAGGAATGAGCATCCGTAGCTCCTTCTACTGCGATAGGTCCTGTGCATGGATGATTGACACTTTTCTTCTCTGTTTCGTTTTCTGCAGAAAGAAAAAATTCGAACTCTTCGAGATTATCAAAGGATTTCCCAAAGGCATTCTGGATCTCCACTCGAAATACTTCTCCTGGCTTTACAGTGGCACAAGCAGGAATATCATCCCGAAGTCGATATATTTTTTGACTAATGGTTTGCACGGACAGACCCACTTTGTAAATCAGAATGATAAAATCGCTTCATCTCCTCGGCTAGAATTTGATAACTCTGCAAAATACTTGCCTCTGATTTTTTTTGTCGAAACAAATCTTTTGTTAAGGAGGCACCAGAAACATCTCGTACCCGGGAAGAATCGGGGGAAATCTCATCCATCAACACGATTTGATTTCCCACTCGACCCACCTCAAATTTAAAATCTTCGAGGATCCAATTCTGGGCCTTCATAAACTCTAAATATACACGGTTGATGGTGAGTGCCATCTGGGTAATCTGCTCGATTTCCGCCTCATTTTCCGGCATATGCCCCCGGAATTTTGGGTCTCGGCTGTGTCGACCCAATTCAATGGCCAAGGCAGGGGAAATTCTCGGATCATCCAAGACCGTCCCATTTTCCAATACCAGTTTTTCTTTCACACAAAATTCTATAATGGGCTGAGAAAAGACGGCTCCAGCTTCAAATAGGGGCACTTTGTGAGCATCTACCCAATGACCCCGTGCCACATTCCGCACCAATACTTCGATATAAATGGGGCGACAAAAATGGGTGATAATCCCATCTTCCTTGAGAGGGTCTTTCGTTAAATGGGTAAAAACCCCATTTTTTTCCAATACTCGATAAAAATAGTAGGTAAATTCCCTACGAAAATGGCCCGTATGAGAAATAGAACTATGACGACCTGCCCCATGAATGTCATCTTTAAAGGACATACGTACAGAGGATCCTTCTGCCATCTTCCAAAAAACTTTACTGCTGCCATCAATGAGAATTTGATCCATATTAATATAGCCTTTGCAAAAATGAATTCACCACCCGATAGTTTTCATACATTTCCGGTGTATGCACACAAAGCACACATTCCGAATCAAAGATGGAATCATCGATAATTTTCAACTTATTCTCAATGGCACTTTTACCTGTCTCAATCACATCCACAATGGCATCCACCAATCCTAGATAGGGAAGTCCCTCTGAGGCCCCCAGGATAGGTTGAATATGCACGGGGATTTTTAACTGATCAAAATACTGCTTAGCCAACCGATGAAACGAAGTCCCGATGGTCTTCCCCATGAGTTCAAATGGATGAGAAATAGGACTATTCTCCGGAACCAAAATCCCCATCTTCACCTTTCCTACACCCAACCTTTTCACCGGCCGAATGGCCGAAGCAGTTTCATGAATCAAATCAAGACCCGTAAACCCCAAATCAATGGTGCGTTTCGCTAACAATACCGGAATATCCTTGGCATGGAGAAAAACGACTTTGGCAGCATCAAATCCTTCGATCCGTCCTTGTAAACTTCGCGTCGTCCCGCTCGTGACTTGAAGACCAAAACTATGAAGATACTGCACAACGACATCCCGCAGCCGTCCCTTGCTTGGCAAAGCCACAATTACTTGATCGGGAATTTTCCTAAGAAATTCCATTCGATTCCTTTCTCTTCATATGTCTTTGTTGCAAAATCCGCATAATATCCGCCACAGAAATACCATGGAACTGAAGATTGACAATCATATGGAAAAGAAGATCCGCTGACTCTTCCATAATCCCATTTTTATCTAGAGCGACGCTAGCAATCGCTACTTCTACACCTTCTTCTCCTACTTTCTGAGCCATTCGCAAGGCCCCTTGTTTCGCTAATTTAGCAACATAACTGGTTGGGTTAGACTCTTGGCTACTCATACGCCCTTGAATGATTTTTTCCAATTCTCCTAAAAAGTCCAAGGGTGACTGAAAACAACTCACCGTCCCAGTATGGCACGTGGGTCCCTTTGGATTCACTTGAAAGAGAAGGGAATCCTGGTCGCAATCCAATTTCCATGACACAAGGTAGAGATGATTACCCGAAGATTCCCCCTTCACCCAAAGACGCTTTCGGGTACGACTATAAAAAGTCAGACGGCCCGTGACCAGGGTTTGTTCCAATGCCTCTGGATTCATATACCCTAGCATCAAAAATGCCTTCGTTTCGTGGCATTGCACCATACATGGGATCAAGTTCTGCACTTTCCCCCATTGAATCCGACTGGAAAGAAGAGAGGCTGTTTGATAGTTGCCCGCGAAATTCTCGAGATTCATAGATTGCTCTCCCAATCACACATCCTTGAAGACCGATCTGTTTTACTGATTCCACATGTTCATAAGAAGAAATACCCCCAGCTGCATAAAGCGAAATCGTGGGAAAGGCTTGTAGTACGGATGTATACAGAGAACGAGAAATCCCAGATAAGGTGCCGTCTTTTCGAATATCTGTGAGAATAAATCGAACCACACCCGATGCCATTAACTGAGAAATTCCATCCAGCAATCGAATATTGGTTTGCACCTTCCACCCATGGGTAAATAAAAATTCTCCATCCGTATCACACGACACAATGATTCGCTGAGGTGAAACAGCTCGAAATATTTCCTGAGAAAAGGTCGAATCTTCAATAATTTTAGAAGACAAAATGATACGGATTTCTGGATTTACTTCCAATATGGACAAAATTGTTTCGAGACTTCGAAACCCACCCCCCACTTGAATGTCAAATCCATATGCCGATAACGCCTTGATCAAAGAATGGAGAGAAAAATGCCCGGTTTTCGCTCCCTCCAGATCAATTACATGAAGGCGACGGAACCCCAATGCCCAAAATTCCTTAGCTAGTACCAATGGTTCATGGTGAAATACAAGTTTTTTCCTATAATCTCCATTGATCAAGCGAACCACCTGGTTGTCGATAATATCCATCGCTGGTACAATTTCACATGTCATGATTACCCCAATTCATAATGCACTTTTTCGCGCAACCGACGCACCGCCCCAATCCACAAGAGAGAACAACAGAGCACCAATGCCCCCACCCCAAGCACAGCGATAGATTCTGCCACTAAAAGAGAGGATTGCCACAATATGCTGGATGTAGTTTTCCCCAGCCGAGAGGAATACGAATCACAAATGGCACGTGCTCTGGTTTTAATTGTCGAATCCAATTCCAAAAATGCCATTTCTTTTGTGTTATCAAAAAAAGTATATTTTGACATTTTTAACGCAGAAGCTTGCAAGGTAGCCAAAGAAAAAATGCTTAGCTCCAAGTAGTAGGAAGTAGGAGAAAATTGCGTAGTAGCAATTAAGAAAAACAGAAATACACTGGAAAATAATACCAAAAACGGGGTGATGCTGGCGTTAAAATACCAGCTTCGCCTACGTAAGGAGAGGCGAGAGAAAAATATCGTTAACATAATCCCCACACATCCCGTCACAATGAAAAACTTTGACATAAATTGGGAATAGGATATGGAGTCAGGATAAATAGAAAGCACACGGGATTTCCATACTACCTCTAAAAATTGATCACAAAACTCAAAGGAAAAGCTCAAAAAGAACAAATAAGGCAGCATGGGATTTTGCTTTAATAGCGAAAAATCTGAAGTCTTCTTCTTTTTTATCGCGGCAATAGGAATCGGATTTCCATACAATCGGTAAGAAAAATAAAACATCATACATTGCAGAATACCGGTTAATACCAATACCCACACACAATGATCCACATATCCAGAAAATCCAGCATCTGATTTTTCTGATATCTGTCGATTCAAAAATAAACTCGCACACCCAGCTAAGAGCCCTCCAATATCCAGTGAAAAAACCCCAAAATATTTTTTTCCTTCCTGCTTCGTAACCGATTCTGAAACGAATCCCCAAAACAAAAAGGTAAGGAGAAAAATGTTCCACATCTCACTCACAAGAAAAAAGCAAGAGAATGGCCAATAGGCTAGCAGCACGGTCACCACATGTAAGCTTTCCGGCAGCCAAGCCTTCATGCTCACAATCAACCCATGGGGAATCAATTGATCCCTCATGGGTAACAGTACATAGGAAAACAACAATAAATAGGACAAAAAAGATCCCGTAAAGATCATAAAAATTTGATCCCGTCGAAACCGAAGGCTCAATCTTTCATACAATCTTACCAGCAAATATGAAACAGGCAGAACCAGCCAGATTTTAATAAATGGCAATACAGTCGCCTTGGATTCAGGCGCCGTAAGAATCAAGACATCTCGCAAGATAACCAGCACTTTAAAGTTAAACGTCAAGAGGGTAAGCAACGCAAAGAGGAATAAAAATTTCTTATCTCGCATCACTTCTTTCATGAACCTTACTTTCTATCAGAAAAACATCGCTGCAAGGAAGAATTATCGGCCAGAAAAAATTTCAATATTTTCGATTTTCGCTCCAAGACCATTTGCAATAACGTCCTTTAGTTGATAAGAGGATGCTCCTTTGCACTCATGGAGAATGTGATTTTGAATATAAAAGAAAGAACCCATTTCCTCCACAATATCAAAAAAATTGAGATATAATTTTGCATCCCTATGCCGAGCCACAATGGGTTGAATCTGATCAAAATTGAAAGGACCCATATTCTTTGGCTTATGATCCCCACAAGAAAAATCCACCCTCAGGTACTCAGGGATTTTATCCACGACGGTTTCTAACCCTACTTTTTCAAAGGTGATCATTTCCGGATGAACACCCAAAGAAAAATTGATTAAACCACCCACAAAAATCGTTTGGGCATGACAAGATGGATCAAAACCAGTCATGGCCATCAAATAGCCAGGCGTGGTATTCACCGCTGTGGTATAAGGATACTCACCAAATATGTTATCGATCAGAAACCCGTTGGTTCCTTCCACGAGTACCTTTTTTCCTTCCAACATTTTGGTATATGTAACATCGGAAATCATGGCACGCTCTAGTCTCTCTTTTGCCTCCACTCCAATATCAAGGGAAGGTAAAACTTCCCTCAACGTTTTCCCTTCATGATTGAGTCTACGAATCACAGCTGGACGAATACCAGAGCCAATCGTATCAAATTTCTCTGCGGTTCCATCTTTGGAACGCTCCCAGATTACATGACATCTCTCATGAACAAAAAGAGGTTCCTTGGATCGGGTTTCCATCTCTTTTAAAAACATGGGCAAATACAAATATACGCCAGGTCCCACAATTTGTGGTTTTCCCGACTCCCAAGCACTAGGAAAATGAAAGCTGGTATGCTGAACCTCATTCACCACGGCTGTATGAGAAGCATTCCAGGAAGAAGCCACTCGCATCACCACATCAAACTCAGAGCATAGTTTGTAGGAGATTTTTCCTTTTCCCTCATCTGAATAGGAAAGGCCTGCAATCACGGTAAAAGATGTGGACGGTAAACAATGCATATCAACCACTCATTCTTACTAAGACAGATATTCGCGTTCGAATAAAAACATTCGTCTATACCATCAGAAATAAATTAATACACGCTCTCTCCACAATTTTTTCCAGGCCGATAGACGGCGAAACGCCAAGGAGCCTCTTTCATCGAAGTCCTATTTCGATTCACGGTTTTTTTTGATACAAGCACTTTCCTTACTCCCTCTCTTGATCAAGAAGGATTCCTATGCGCATTCGAGAACGAGCTCTCACCTTTGACGATGTCCTACTGCTCCCAGCAGCTTCTTCCGTTCTTCCAAAAGATGCCTCTCTCCAAACCTACGTCACACGAGAGATCGCCTTGCATATCCCCTTGCTCTCCGCAGCCATGGATACTGTGACCGAAGCTCGATTGGCGATTTCCCTGGCGCAAGAAGGCGGAATGGGGATTATCCACAAGAACATGAGCACAGAAAACCAAGCCGACCAAGTACGACAAGTGAAGAAATTTAAAAGCGGCGTGGTAAAAGATCCTCTTACCATCAGCCCAACGACTACAGTACGTGAGCTTTTGGCCCTCACAAAATTGCATCGCATTTCTGGCATGCCTGTGGTGGAAGGACAAAGCTTATTGGGTCTCGTTACCAGCCGAGACATCCGATTTGAAACCAATCTGGATCAACCCGTACTCCATGTCATGACCCCGAAGGAGCGCCTCATCACCGTTCGAGAAGGGGTCAATCGTGAAGAAGTCATCCGATTGTTACAAAAACATCGGATTGAAAAAGTGTTGATTGTGAATGAATTTTTCCAACTTCGAGGGATGATCACCGCCACGGACATTCGAAAGGCGGAGGAAAAACCCCATACCTGTAAAGATAGCCAACAACGCCTTCGCGTGGGAGCCGCCATCGGCACAGATGAAAAAAGCAAAGAGCGCGCCTATGCTTTGGTGCAAGCCTGTGTCGACTTGCTTGTAGTAGATACCGCCCATGGTCACTCTCGAGGTGTATTGGAACAAATTCGCTGGCTGAAAACCCACTTTCCCGATGTACAAGTGATTGGTGGAAATATCGTCACAGCAGAAGCAGCAGAGGCCTTGGTGGAAGCAGGTGCCGATGGCGTTAAAGTGGGGATCGGACCTGGATCCATTTGTACCACCCGCATTGTCTCTGGAGTTGGAGTCCCTCAAATCACCGCCATTTCCAATGTCGCTCGCGCCCTAGAAGGAAAAAATATTCCGGTGATTGCCGACGGGGGGATTCGATATTCGGGTGATCTTGTCAAAGCACTCGCAGCCGGCGCCCATTGCGTCATGTTAGGTTCCATGCTCGCTGGCACGGAGGAATCCCCAGGAGAGATTGAACTCTACAAAGGACGCGCCTATAAAGCTTATCGAGGCATGGGATCCTTAGGGGCCATGAGTCAAGGCTCCAGTGATCGTTACTTCCAAGAAGCCACAACGGAAGGAACCCATAAGTTTGTACCGGAAGGCATCGAGGGGCGGGTCCCCTACAAAGGCCATCTCGTCGATATTGTCCACCAGCTCATGGGAGGTCTACGTTCTGGGATGGGGTATACCGGATGTCCAGATATCGAAGCACTTCGTACCCAAGCAGAATTTGTGCAGATCACCAGCGCTGGAGTAAAGGAAAGCCATGTCCATGACGTGAACATTACAAAGGAAGCCCCCAACTACCGAATGGACGAATAAAAAGGAGACTCCCATGCCCGCACACAAAATCTTGATCTTGGATTTCGGATCTCAATATAGCCAACTCATCGCCCGGCGCGTGAGAGAACTCGGGGTCTATTGTGAGCTGCATCCCCATACCCTCCCTCGTGAAAAAATAGAGGCGTTTTCCCCTTGTGGCATTATTTTTTCCGGAGGCCCTGCCTCTGTAACGGATCAGGAAGCCCCCCAGATCCCGGGATGGATCCTTCAAGGCACGCTGCCTCTCCTTGGCATTTGCTACGGCATGCAAGCCATGGCATTCCAATTGGGTGGAGAAGTTACTTCTTCAGATAAAAAAGAATTCGGATTTGCCGAAGTATATATCCAAACGCCTACCGCATTATTTGAATCCTTAGGAAAAACCCTTGGTGTATGGATGAGTCATGGGGATCGGGTGGAAAAGGTACCTCCTGGATTTATCGCCATTGCCGCCTCCGAAAATACGCCCATTGTGGCCATGACCCACGAAACGAAACCATTCTATGGCGTCCAGTTCCACCCAGAAGTCACCCATACAGAAAAAGGAAAGGAAATCCTGGGCCACTTTGTCCATCAGATCTGCGGAGCTCCCTCCACCTGGCATGCAAGCCATATTATGGAAAGACTCCTCTTTGAAATTCAAAACCAAGTAGGATCTAGTCAGGTAATTTTGGGACTCTCCGGTGGGGTGGACTCCTCCGTACTCGCCGCCTTACTCCACAAAGCCATCAGAAACCAGGTCACTTGCATTTTTGTGGACACGGGTCTCCTTCGATTGGGAGAGGCCCGCCAGGTGATCCAAACCTTCCGAGAGCATCTAGGCCTTCAACTGGTTCATGTGGAAGCTGAAAGCCATTTCTTATCTCACTTAGCTGGCGTATCTGATCCAGAGGCAAAGAGAAAAATCATCGGAAAAGAGTTCATTCGTATTTTTGAAGCCGAATCTGCCAAAATACCAGGTGCTCACTGGCTGGCCCAAGGGACGATCTATTCCGATGTGATCGAATCAGCGGGACAAGGAGGAAAAACAAAAACCATCAAATCCCATCACAATGTCGGAGGATTACCTGATCATATGAAACTGAACCTGCTGGAACCCCTTCGCACCTTATTTAAGGATGAAGTGCGCCAGCTCGGCCTTGCCTTGGGACTCCCCTCACAGATGGTCTTTCGCCACCCTTTTCCTGGCCCTGGATTAGCGGTTCGTATTCTAGGAGACGTAAAATCTGAGTATGTGGAAATCTTGCAACAGGCAGATGCCATCTTTATGGAGGAGCTTCAAACGGCCAACCTATATCATAAGATCAGCCAGGCATTTGCTGTTTTTCTACCCGTGAAATCCGTCGGGGTCGTGGGAGACAATCGACAATATGAATATGTGATTGCCTTGCGAGCAGTGGAAACCGTGGACTTTATGACAGCGCGGATTTATCCGCTGTCCTATGAGTTCTTAGGGCATGTAACCACCCGAATTCTCAATGAGGTACCCCACGTTTCTCGGGTAGTCTATGATGTTTCAGGGAAACCACCAGCCACGATTGAATGGGAGTAAGCTACTACTTCTTCTTTACCGGAGGGACAGCAGCTCTTTTGTTATCATCGATGGCTTTTTGCTTTTTTTGTTTCTCATGCTCCAGCTTGTTCTTCTTCTGCTCATCCTGCTTCTTGTTAGACTTTGGAGATTTGTCACCCATGGCGAACTCCTTTCGTATGATTTCATGGCAGCCAAAGTAGCTGCGCAATATCTTCCACCAGTATAAGAGTATAAGCTTATTTTCCAAATCTCCGTAGGACTTTTTGCGGATTTTGGTCCGCATGTCGTGTAGGATACACAACACCGGTCTTTTGTACCCAGGAAAGAGAGGATCTATACCGTGTCCCATTCCCAAAAACTCCCCCGACAAAAAGCGGTGCTGGTAGGCATCCAACTCCCCAGCATATCCGACAACGAACATGCAGCCTCCTTAGCAGAGCTCGGTCGTTTGGCCCATACTCTAGGTTTTGAGACCCTTACCACCCTCTCCCAACGAAGAAGTAACCCCGTAGCCGCCACAGTACTGGGGGATGGAAAACTCCAGGAGCTGGCTCACCTCACCGGTGGCACTGGGATTGTGGCCTCGGCCGCACCAGCCTCCCGTCGAAAGGAAGAGGAGGAGGAAGACGAAGTATACAAAGAACCTGACCTCCCAGAAGGAGAAAGAGCCCAGAAGGTGATTTTTGATGAAGAGCTCACCCCCACCCAGCTGCGCAACCTAGAGTCCGCCACTGGGGTCGAGGTGTTAGACCGCACCGGGGTTATCATCGAAATCTTCCATAGACATGCCAAAACTCGCCAAGCCAAGATCCAAGTGGAAATTGCCCGTCTACGCTATCTGGCCCCTCGTTTGCGCATGAATCGCGTGGGGCAAGATCGCCAAGGGGGGGGAGTGGGTTCAAAAGGCTTGGGAGAAACCTCCCATGAACTCGATAAACGACGCATTCGGGATCGAATCGCTGAGCTCAAAAGAGAACTCGAGGAAATCCATAGTACCGATATGGATCGACGGAGCCGACGAAAAAACCAGTCCACAGTAGCTCTTGTTGGCTATACCAATGCGGGAAAATCTTCCCTCATGCGTGCCCTTACGGAAAGCCAAGTATATGTAGAAGACAAGCTATTTGCCACGCTTGATACCACGGTACGAGCCATGCAACCCGAAACCATTCCTCGGATTTTAATTTCTGATACCGTGGGATTTATCAAAAAATTGCCCCATGATCTGGTGGCCTCCTTTCGCTCCACCCTGGATGAGGCGTCCGATGCCTCGCTTCTCCTCTATGTAGTAGATGCCTCAGACCCCACGTTTCGCAGCCAACTGGAAGTCACGCGACAGGTACTCAGTGAGCTCGATCTCGATGCCACGGAAAGTCGCTTAATCCTTAACAAAGCCGACCGACTGGATGCCGATGCCATTTCGGCACTCTTGCGAGAATTCCCCCATTCCATCGCCCTATCCGCCCATGAACCCTCTGATATCACTCGACTCAGAGAGATCATCCTCGCGTATTTTGAAAAAGACATGATAGAGGCGGAATTAGTCGTTCCTTATGGGGAAGGCAAACGAGGGGGGGAAATTCATCGCACCATGCGGGTCCTACGAGAAACCCACACGGAGGAGAGTACTATTTTTACAGTTCGAGCTCATTCTGAGACGATTGCTGCGTGGAAAGACACTTCTTCTTCAAATTAAAATGAAAGAAAGGAGAACGAGTGGATACCATTTTTTTGGAACCTAATTTCCACAAGGTTGACACCCCATCTTGGGAGTTCACCAGCAAATACCTCTCTTGACCTCGCTTTACACTCGCAAAGGAACTCACCCAACTTTTCGGGGGAGGCAACTTCATAGCAAGACTCACAGAGGAAGTAGTGAATTTCATCTGCCACCATCTTCGCTGAGTATTTCTAGACCATTTCCACACATGAACTCCGCGATCCTTCCCTACGGAACCCGCTGAGACAATATAGACTTCATCCTCATGTAAAAAGCTATCCACCTGATATATGGCTGAGGTATGCCCCATCCACTTTTTCACCAACTCACCCGTCGAAATATCCCACATACACAAGGTTCGATCATAAGAACCAGCTGAAATGGCGTACACGGTCTCCTGATAACTGATCGCTGTAACTGCCGTTATAAACCCCTGATGACCCAACAAAATTTGGGTGCATGCCCCCGTAAAAGGTTCCCACACTCGAACGGTATCGTCATAAGATCCAGAGACCAGATAGGGAAGAGCTCCATTCTCCAGCGCTCCGCTGGCTAGAGCGGTTACACGCCCTGTATGCCCACGTAAACAGGCGATACATTCTCCCTTCATGGGATCCCATATCCGAATCATTCCATCATAATACCCTGCAGCAACATATGGCTTTCCTTCATGTGTAAATGTCGAAAGGGAGTCCACTCCATTTCGCTTTTTTTCAGGCAACCTTTGAATGCATTCCCCAGTAGCTGGATTCCAAATTCTCCCATTTCCATCTCGAGAACCTGACACCAAATAGACTTTTCCTTGAAAAGAAAAAGCAGCTATGGAAGTGATCCAGGCATCTTTCTTTCTAGAAGCATCAAACAACAATTTCACATCTTTACCGGTTTCCATATCCATCACGAATAGCAAATCACCTGTGGATACAGCATAGAAATTCTGGATCAGATGGGCAATCCCACTGATATAGGGAGACTCCTTCTCAAGCGCCCCCAAGTGAGGCTCCTCCGGAACCTCCCCAGATTCCAGGTAAGAGTCTTCATCACGAGTCTTTTCTTGAGTCTGCATCTGAGCAAGAAAAGACTCAGATAGAACCACATCCGGGGCTAGATGCACCATCGCCTCTTGTCTTTCTCCTCCGAAAACCACAAAAGAACAAGCCAACATGCTCAGCCCCAACAATCTCATCCTAAACCCCTGCTATATGTTCCATATGGAAAAATCCCCCATCCGTCCGAGTCACATCGGTAGATCAGAGATAGGTATGAGCCGAAGGCCATACCTCTACCTTTACCGTCTCCCGGGAAAATTCAGCTTCCAATACGGAGAAAGTAATTTTACTGGTTCTTTGAGGCGCCTCTTCGATCACGGGAGCCGTCTTTCTCTTCCACGTGATTCTTGTTACCTTCGCCGGTGGCACACGGAGCAACTCCAAAATATCCTCTAATCCAGGCACGTTCGGTTTGTCTTCCTCGATTTTAAGGACCATAGCTTGATCAAAACATCGCTCAATGGCAGCGCCAATTTGACGTAAATCCAACTTGGACTCGAAAGTTATATTCGCCAATTTGGCATAGTCCTCTGGTTGCAATTCCACCATGCCCGCATAATGGTTTTTCCGTAATAAATGCCGAATCACCATTTCTCGTTGTTCAATAGAGATTTCACTCATTTCAGATTGATGCACAAAGCGACTCAAAATGGGATCAGGAATGGCTTCGACGTGATTCGTAATTCCAATATACATGACTCGAGCCAAAAAATCCGGATGAACTCCTCCCACATCAGAGAAATAGGTTTGAAAGGTAGCTGCTACCTGTTGGTTGTGATCCGCACTATCCGAATGTTCTGCCCGCTCTGAAAAAACAGAGTCCAATTCATCCGTCAACAAAATGACGCGGGTATTTTTCTCCACGGCATACTGATACGCTCTTTCAAAAATACCAGCCAAAATTTGTGCTGACTCTCCAATTTTGGAGCGTTGCACTAATGTATTGGAAATGCGAAAGGCAGGGTATCGGGAAACCGCAATCAACGCATGAGCCAAGGTCGTTTTTCCTGTCCCCTTAGGTCCGTATAGCAAGAGATTGTTGAGGGTCGATGGGGTTTTATCCGCTCCCACCACCTTGGAATGAGCGATATTAGAGAGAAAAGCCCGTACACTTTCATCAGGTTTACCCGCATATAAATCACCAAACTTCAAACCAGGTTTATTGCATTGCAAGGCCAAAAATGGATCCATCACCTCCGCTGGCTGCTCGCTTGCTGAATGCAACTCTCCCGCACTTCTTCTTCGCTGCAATGGAGGCGCTGACATGGGCAATCGATTGGGAAGCTTCCCCTGAAAGGAACGTTCAAAGTTGATCTGCTTCTCTAGCAACTGCGACATTACTTCTCCGCGTAGTGCTTGTCGCTGCTTTGGTAGTTTGCTGGATCGCTGCAACTGCCCGTCCAATTGCTCCATCATATATTGAAAATTGATATACCGATCTGCAGTTGCCTGTAGTACTGATAAATCCAAGAAAAATAGCTGACTCATCTCCTCCCATAAGGCTTGCAACTGAGCCAGTTCTTCCTCATGCTCCGGATTCAAGAGGGCTACTTTTTTACAGAATGCCAAGGGATCTCGCTGAGCAAGATCCAAAGTGGGCACCTCAGCAGCACAAAGAAGAGGCGAGGAGAAGACGGCCCAAACATTCACCGACAAAAACAACATCTTCATAAGAGGCCTCCTGTAGTTGCAGCGATGAATGCAGAATACTGGAGACCAGAAGAGAAATACAGATAGACAAAAAACACCGCAAAAGAGTTTGGCAGCACAAGCGGGTCAAAGCTTACTCCGTGCCATCCTCCTCTAAAATTACCTCTTGTCCCGGTACAGCCGGTCGAGACTCTTCCACATGTCCTGTGCCCAAATCAGGAGCAGAGACATTGATACTTAATTCTTTTGGCGGAGGGATAAAAGGCAAAAAATACCGCAACGCCTGTCGACTACTGTCTTTCGGATCCATAGGTACATAAGTCAATGAGGTGGTTCCCGTATCCACCGCATACGCATTTTCAAATTTTTCTCCTGTCTTGGAAAGATTGGTGGTATCCCAACTTTCCGAATCTCCAGATCCCCCCATGCGCAAGACCAAACCACGGGGCAGATCCACAATCACCGGAATGGCCAATCTGGGTGGCGGCAATAAAGGCCATTGTTTACGAGCCAGCATAGTTAAATCTAAGGGGTCCACCTTGCTTCGGTAGTCAAAGGTCTCCACAAACCCTTTCACAAATTCTACCCATCCCGGCAAGGCTCCTGCACTTCCTGAAATTCTTTGACGCCCTCGGTGCATGCTTTTGTTTCGGTCATAGCCTACATAAGTAGCCACCACCAAGCTGTTGTTCACATCCAAAGGTTTTCCCTTCTCGGTGGGATAGGGAATGAATCCCGCAAAATAGCTGGTTAAGTAATCATTGGTGGTTCCTGTTTTCCCAAAAGCAGGCAATCGAATAGAGGGACCAGGTTTTCCAGATGCCGGATCCCCAAGGTCCAGATAAAGCTCGCCACGGGCCCGCCGTCCTGTACCATGTGTGATCACCTTCTGTAAAATTTCTCGCATTTGCACTGTCACTTCTGGTTTTACAATCTGAGTAACCTGCACTTTGGGTTCATACAATACGTGGCCATGTCGATCTTCAATGCGACGAATGAAGTTGATTTGGTTCGGTGGACCGGCTTGGAAAAAGCGATAAACATCTCCCCCAATAAAGGTTTGATAGATTTTTGCCACTTCGCTAACCGTAACAGGACTGCTTCCCAAGGGAAAGGACAAGACGGGATCCAACGAGCTGTACACGCCAGAAGCTTTACTCAAGGCAATGGCATAGCGAATACCCAAAGAAATCCGAAAATCATGATGCTGATAGTATCGGTAGAGACGATAGGGATCATCCACTCGCAAGGCTTCTGCCAATTTCTCTTTCACCAAGTGCTGTAGTTTTTCTACTCGTTCTACTTCCAAATACCCGGAGATTTTCACCTCTCCCATATATACGCGTTTTTTCCGCGTGGAATCAGGGACTGCAGCCACATCGGCCTCACTCCCCCAAATTTCTCGAGTGTCGGCAACGGTTAAGGCACGCCCCGCGGGAGATTCAAGGAGAAGGGGAAATTCCCCTTTGGTCTCTTCTTCCAGTTGGGAAAAATATGCCAACTCCAATGTGGAACTAGCTGCGGGGCTGGTCACGCGAAACCGTTGCAAGACGGCTTGATTGTGCAAGGCGGAGAAAGTGGCTTCCACTCCGTTTCGTTCCACACTATTTCGAAGGGTGGCCCAATCCTGCTTGGCGCGATCCTTCAATAGCCCCAGTCTCAGGTAATTATTAGCAACTAAGGAAATTCGAGTATCCGCTTCCTTATGCGGCATCCCACTTGCTCGTTGACGCATTACTTTTTGGGCTTCTCCCACATATCCCATCCCCCACCACAGCTGTTTAAGGCGCTGCTGAAGTCGTTGATCCCGGGAGAACACCAAGTCAGGCAGAAGCTCTCGCTTGGCATTCTCTAGCTGGAACGTTTCAACGCCTTCTTCATCCAGGGACACCCCGGTTTTTCTTGCCACCTGAAAATGAAAATCCCGAGGCAATTGACCGGGAGTAGGACTCAGCTCCAGCATATCCATCAGGGATTTAAACTGGGGAAAGCTTAGTTTTTCTAACAACCGAGAACCTAAAGATACGGCAGCTAAGTTCTCCGACATGGTCCCCGCCCAAAGCATAGAAGTGGTTTCAAAGGGGGAAATATGATCGGGTCGTGGAAAGTAGAGAGTCCCCTGATAAGGAAAGACCTGTCGAAAGTTGTCTAACCGATCGAGTACAGACCAACCCAGCTGCAGAGCAGCAAAAAACAGTACAGATTTAAAGGCAGACCCAGGCTGGCGACGCGCATAGATTGCCCGATTGAAGCCCACCGTATCAAATCCCGAAATCACCGCGCGAACTTCTCCTTTGTCGATAGCAATGAGACCTCCACTGATATCAGGGCGTTTTTGTAGCTCCAACTGACCTTCATGGGTGATACGATCATAGGACTTCACCTCCACAAAGAGCACATCCCCCACATGGAGGTTCGTTTTTAATTCATTCAGATAAAAATCCACGCCCTTCCCCGTAGGCACATCGAGGAGTTTGGCATATCGCAAAATAGCGCTATACGGCAAAATCCCAGAAGGCACGCCAAAATTCAGACGGATCTGAAACTCTTTGTTGGGGAGAGGCTCGATAGCTTCGACCTTGCCAAAGACAAAAGAATCCACCAATAGGTCTCGCATGGGACGATACAAAGAAGGTTTTTCCGGGGCAAACCCCTTAAGAATGGTCTCCAAGCGAGATAAGTTCCGCCGAACTGCCGTTTGTCCCTTTTTTTGCAACTCTGCATCAAGGGTCGTATATACCTTATATCCCGCAATATTGAGGTCATCCCCTTTCTTCAACCCCAGAGCTTCCAACACCTCTGTCTTCTCCAGCTGCTCCCGAATAAGCTCCACCAGAGAAACCTCTGCACTGCGAAACTCCCCACGATCGAAGGGCACAGGGGTGGCAATGCCTTGTTTATATTCCTCTTCCTTTACCCAGCCTTCTTCAAGCATTCGATCCAATACATAATTTTTTCGTTGATTAGCAAATTGGCGCGCTCGCTCCTGCTCCTCTTTCGTATACTTGATAAATGGATTGTACTTCCCTGGACCCTTCACAGAACCAGCAATAAAAGCCGACTCCACTAGAGTTAATTCTTTAATATCTTTATTAAAATAATATCTTGCGGCAATTTCAGCTCCATGCCCGTTGCCTGCCACATGAAACTGGTTTAGATAAAACTCGAGAATCTCCCGCTTCGTATACATCCGCTCCATCTGAAACGAATTAATCATTTCTCGATATTTACGAGAAAAACTAGGCTCCCAATCCGACATCAAGTTTTTTACTGTTTGTTGGGTGATGCTTGATCCGCCGCGACGAAATCGCCCCCCATTAGAAACTCCCTCCATAAAAGCTTTAAAAATGGAACCCGGATCAACTCCTATATGATGGAAAAAATTTTTATCCTCGGCTGCCACAAGGGCATGAATCAGAGAAGTAGGAACCTCATCAATGGAGGTATACCTACGATGCTGGGACTCAAATATGCTGCCAATGCGAGTCTTACCATCCAAATAATAGATGCTGGTTTCCTCGTTAATCCTTGACATAATAGCTGTTTTTTGAATTTCCGAAGTGTCGCCGTAGTAGACTTGCCAAGCCACAAAGCCCAGACCCCCCACACCTCCAACGATACCGACCAACATCATCACGCGTATTCCACGTAACACACGACCCATGCTTTCATCCTCTACAGTGGCGATTAGATGCCCTACTACCGAACATTTTACCTAATTTTCAGCGAAAGGCTTCTTTTAATGGAGGCGAATATGCAGGCTGGATAGAACCAGAATAGAGAGTGAGAGGATAGCCAAGATTGGTAGGGACATAGAATAGATTTCGCGTGGCGCCGGCCGCGGCCGCATTTTGTCCATATGTATAGAAAATGCCTGAAATGCCATTGGCGGTGAAGCTCCACGACCTTAACCTCGCAATATTGAAAGAAATAGAGGAGGTGAGGCTCGTCCACCCAGACCCTTGCAAACAATTTGTGGTCAACCCCGCACATTGCATATCCACCAAATGAGTGTCACTCCCAGATCTAACAACATGAATTTGATCCTGACTCACGATTGCGCTTTCCAAAGTCACATTGGCTGTAGCAGAATCAATTAAAATCGGTGTACTGAAAGTGGAAGTTTCGCATGCTATGCCTGTACAACTCGACAGATAAGTCCCAGGTGTTGTCTGATTAAAAAATGCCATAAATGTAGTCGAGGCAGAGGAAAAAAGCATCCAATCAGTTACCCGAGCTGCCCCACCACCTATCCCGCTTCCCTGATCAAAAAGGCTACCTGTATTCCAGTTTACCGGTGTTAAACAATTGCCATCGGAGCTTTCGACACAGGCTCGAATCACAGGTTGTATATTACCTAACCCTCCAAGCAGGGTATAGGTAAGAATGATTTGAGAATTTTGAAACGTAGCCTGTACATTGCCGCCCACTTGCACAGGAAATAATACAGAATTTGACCAATTCGATCCGGCTGCACTCGTGCAATTTTGTGTAGACAAGCAAGAAACGATATTCACTTTATTCGAAAAGAGATCTTTGTAGAAAAAATATAGGTTGTCTCGTACGTTCACCCATAAAGAAAAATTATTACCGGTAACCCCATCAAATTGCTTCACAAGGTACCAATTTACTGACAATTTACAATCTGTTGTGAAGTTGCAGGTATAAATTTCTATCGATAAATTATCAAGAACGGAAAGAAATAGATTCGTTTTCGTAGAAGTTACCGCAAGATAACTCAACTCTACTGTGGTTGTTGCTATAGTAGATTCTGAAGACCAATCAGAGTTTGCAATGCAATAGCTAGAACTGGTATTGCATGTAGATACTTGCAGGTTTACTCCATTGGGAGAAAATCGGTACAAAGTATTTTGAACCTGAATGAAACCATCATATTCAGAAGTGACCGTACTAAACGTTTGAGAAAAATTGACACAGCTTCCCCCATCTTGCAAGCTATTCCACCCCACGTACTGTGGACTGGAATCAGCTGGAAGTTCATATAAAGATTGATTAGATACGGCTTTACTTGGGTCATTCCATCGGTAGAGGGCAGGCAACTGAGTTGGGGCCGCACTAAGTTGCGCATACGGACTCTGCGTACAAACGCCATCAGTAAAAAACATGGGGGTCGTCGTCACACTCCCTGTGGCAGCATTTGCTGTAAAATACCTATTGGCGTCGGTATTAAAAACATTAAAAAGAGTATACCCATTTGTATTTACAGAGGAAAGAAAGTTCCCCAGGACGGCTTGAGTTGCGTCTTCCACAACCGATAAAGTCCCTGTTCCTGTTCCTGTTCCTGTTCCTGTTCCTGTTCCTGTTCCTGTTCCTGTTCCTGTTCCTGTTATACTACCTGTACTGGTAGATGTTTGCGTGGTTGTGGAGGTAGTCGAAGTGGTCAGCGTATGAGTATGACTGCTCACCCCAACGGCTGTTCCTTCTACGGCCAATGTTAAATTGGAAATGTTTCCACATCGAACAAGCAGCAATAAGGGGAACAAAATACTTCCAATTTTTTTCCATGACATATTCACTTCCTCCCCCTTTCCTCGTATCGGGCAATTTGGATTCGAATGTAGAGGAGAACAAAAACAGTAGATGTATAAGGGTGTTAGATGTACAACTACAATAAAAAGAGGTGACATATGCAAGTGCGATACGCAGAAACGATCCGGACCCTTTCTGAGCAAATTCTCCTAGCACAAGGACCCATTCGCACCCTGGATTCAATCAAATGGCCCCCTCACGTGGCCAAAGAACTTCTAGATAGCAATTTCAAAAAAATGCCTACCATGGGAAAAGCAGAATATGAAAAAATCAAATTGACCTTTGATCTCAAGAAAGTCATGGCTCAATTCCAAGACATCATTGGAAATATAAAAAGAGAACTGGGGTCCGAGGATCGCGTGGGGATCCTATTGCAAGAAATTTGCACGGAATATCAACATGTATTAGAAATGATTTCCTTTCGAGGGACCAAAGAGTTTGGTGTATGGAGCAAACGATTATATGGCTCTTCTTTTGATACCTTCCATGATGACTCTTGCACAGTAAATGAATTAGGACAAACCCTGAAGGAAATTTTATCCGGGGTGGATTGCTATCCCTTGGGACCGGAAGATCCAAAAGTCATCCCCGCAGAGGAAGTGGTAGCTACCTTAAAAAAACGGTTCGACGCCTATTTTATCCATCATGACGTAGGGGTCCAGTTATCCGATGGACTTATCTCTGATGCAGCGGCAGGCGGAGACAAAATCCGGATCAATCAAGACATTCTTTTTTCCCAACGAGATATCGACATTCTCGAAGTACATGAAGGCATTGTTCATATTGGCAGTACCTTTAATGGGGAAAATCAGCCCTATGCAAAATGGCTTTCCAAAGGCCCTCCACGGGTGGTATGCGCCCAAGAAGGCTTAGCCGTTATGATGGAAATATTTACCTTCCGCAGCGACTTTATTCGTACTCGACGCATCAATGATCGAGTGGTGGGCATTAATTTAGTCGAACAAGGGGCCAACTTACTTGAGCTCTGCGAATATTATTTAAACCAAGGCTATTACCCCGATGCCGTTTTATATAACGTACGTCGTATTTTTCGAGGCGCTCCCTTGGAAGGAGGTTCTCCCTTCACCAAAGACCTTTCCTATGCAAAAGGCTTTGTGGAAAACTATAATTTTATCCGATCTGCCATTGCCGCTGGCTGCCCACAATTAATCCCTTTCTTATTTATCGGAAAAATCAATCTACAAGACATCCCCCTTCTTTATGAACTCCAACTGGAAGGCATTGTGGAGCCGCCTTTGTATCTCCCCCCCCAATTCACCGACATGAACGGATTAGCGGTTTGGATGAGTTATTCTAATTTCTTCAACAAACTTAATTTAAAAGGAATCAAAAAAACCTTCGCGAAATTGTTCTCTCAAGTGGATATTGCTCCCTGCCCCCTACCTGATAGATGGAAAGGGAAATGAATCCAGAAAGAAAAATCCTCCTTCCTTCTTCCCGATATCTCGGCTTAGATTTGATCCGCTTGTTCTTCTTTGTTTCCATTATTATTTTTCATGCTACCTGGTTTTTTTGGCCCCAAGAAGAGGGCCCTCCTTTTCCCGCAGAAACTTTTCTATGGGAATGGTATCTGAAAGTGGCTCGTACTGGTGCCTTTGGAGGATTTGCCATTCTCTTTCTTAGCTCGTTTCTATACGGAGCACGAGGAAAATTTTCTTTCATTCCTCGCTCCCGTTTGCTTTTTTTTGTCTTTGGATGGGCGAGTTTTAGTTGGATGCTTCAATGGAGAGAATTGACAGAATTTCACTGGGCCTGGGATATTTACCCTTTATTACTCTCAGGATTTATCACAGCCCCTTGGGTGCTTCGTCAAGGGACCTGGATCATCTATTTCTCTGGTGGACTTCTTAGCCTGCCTCTTTGGAATTGGGTGCGTCTTCCTTTCCCTTGGCTGCAAGAAGCCCTGATTGGACAATGCCCTCAAGATTATGCGGATTGGCCTCTCTTGCCTTGGATTGCCCTCCTGTGGCTTGGCGCTCGATTGGGGATGTGGGCGAAGAATCAGGATCCAGACAAACTATCTCACTGGAATCCAAAAGAAAAATGGATATGGATCCCTGTGAGTATCGGATTTTTTAGCTCTGCTACGACCTACTATCAAACACCTGGAGGCGATGCGTGGGCTTGCTATACATTTCGTCAATCTCCCTGGGATTTTTGGATGCATCTTCTGTTTCTCGGATTTTTGATGCGTATCTCCCTTCTTGATATCGCACAACAGAAACTCTATGGAAACCCCATCAGTCAGTTCCTTTCCTCCTTAGCCCTTCACCGTCGATTTTATCTCGCCTATTACGTACACTATGTGGCTATTTTCCTTGTAGAAGTGATACGAAAAAATCCTGCCTCATGGCCATACGATCATTGGGTTCTTAATCTTTCCATTCCATTTGTCTGCCTTGTGACAGAATCTATTTGTCGCATCGTCTCCACTCAGCTTTCTACATATTACCGCATATAATCTGACCTATGATAGAACTTTGCTCATCACCTGGGGTGTATTCCAATGTATCAAAATTTGAATAACGGGTAATTTCAGGATTTGCCCGATAAATACGAAGAAATGGTGAATCCATGAAAAAATTAACAATCTCCGTTGGGTCTGTCTGAAGATGAGCTCGAATAATCCTCGTAGTTTCCCTCTTTTCATCAGGAAAGCTCATCAAAACTGATATCATATTTTCCCAAATATTCCCTACAGCTGAAGAAAAAGGCATGTGCCGAAAAATAGTAAGTTCTACTTTTGTAGACTTACCATATTTTTGCAAGACACCACTACAATGAGTAAAGGCTGTCCCTTCAGGATAAAGATCCGGCCTCTTTCCTCCACTTGCTTTTACAGTGAAAGAGAACAACGTAATGGCGCATCCAATTAAAACTCTTTTCATATTTTCTCCCGAGGTATTACTTTTCCTCATTAAACACATAACCAATTAAAATTACAACATATTTTATTTTTATTCGGCTGGATTTTGACAGGATTCCGGCCACAACTAACCAGCCAAGATGACTAAGAATTCCCAAAAATTCTTTGCTGAAATCTTCTATACAGACTGGTAGTCTCACCTAAGATTTCTCAAAGTTAATCTCAGAGACTGTTTGGAAAGTCCCATCCCATAGGAAAGTTTTTATGAGCCTCACTTACTCCGAATACTTGCAGCTAAATAAAGTGCTCGATGCCCAAGCGCCTATTTCCAAAACTGAGCACGATGAAATGCTCTTTATTGTAATCCATCAAACCTATGAGCTGTGGTTCAAGCAGATTCTCCATGAATGCCAGTTTTTGCAAACCAGATTGGCCCAAGGCAACCGAGAAGGGAGCCTGCAAACCTTGCATCGCATCCTGGTCATTTTGAAGACCCTCGTTTCTCAAGCTGACATCTTGGAAACCATGACCCCCATCTCTTTTTTGGGGTTTCGCCATCGATTACAACAAGCCAGCGGATTTCAATCCCTTCAATTCCGGATTCTTGAGGGCTATCTCGGTAATAAATCAGCTAAAACCTTGGATTTCTTCGCCCACTTGGATCCGGAGAGACATTTAGAAAAAGCCTATACAGCTCCCACCCTCTACGATTCGCTGCTGCAATACTTGGCTACCTACGCCCAGGTACCCATCCCCGCCCAGGTCCTCCAACGCAACTATACGGAGCCCTATACTCCCCACTCGGATGTCCAGCAAGCGATCCTCACTCTTTATCGGACCCGGCCAGATTTACTCCTTCTTTTAGAGCGTTATGTGGATCTGGACGAAGGCCTCCAAGAATGGCGCTACCGACATGTGAAGATGGTGGAGCGGACCATCGGCACCCAGCCAGGAACCGGGGGGTCCTCCGGGGTGGCCTATTTACGGAGCACGTTATTTCGACCTGCATTTGAAGATCTCTGGATCATTCGCAGCGACATGTAACCTTTATCTATTCGATATAAAAAGGGATTTTTTTTTCTTTGCTCTTTCTCATTATTTTCCCATTCTTTTACATGGGATTTGGTTTCTTTTTGATGTTTTTTTGTATAAGATAAAGGAATGAAGACCATATTATTTTATCCAAAAAAATGCATTGTCGTGGGTGTCCTTTTCATTATTTCTGCTGTTGCAGGAATTTGTGAAGCGAGGCATTTGGTTTTTAACTTCACCGGTTCATTCCATGGATATGGAGATATCACAGGCCCCCTGTGGACCGTTGCGGAAATGCGACAGTTATTGCCGCCTGAAGATGAGTTCAGCATCGTTTTGGATAAAAGAGCCATAAAAATCCTGCAAGAAATTTTTGACAAAGCCCCTCTATCCGATATTGCCAACCGATTTAAGATCACCTTTGTGCCTGTCACAGAGACCAAACAGCTGAAAAAAGCGGATTTCTCCTTTGAACTCAACTTTGGGGCACGACTGATTCATCACTTAACGGATCTAAACTATAATACGGATCAGACCGTATCGATTATTAGCGATACCATGATGCACAGCACCTATGATGAGGTCCGCTTCATGGGAACCCAAGGAGGAGAAAGCCACCTATACTTTAAACCACCTGGAATTGGACCGAATCGATCTGGTATTTTTAATGACCCTGATTTGCTGCACTTCCAAGGGAAAAGTCTTCAGGAACGAAGACTTTTTGTGGCATCTCTCTTTGCCAATTCTCCCATTCAAAAAATGCTGCAGCATATCGAAAATCGCCCATCCAAGATTGGGTTCCTCTACGGCGTACACAATGAAGTGATTGATAAAAATTTAATTGGTCAAACCCAAGCATACCTAAAAAAGTTAGGGCTAGAAAATCCAGATCAACCTGTTTTGGTTCTTACTCCCAACAGCGTAAAAGAGTTACGAGCGGCCCTGCCAAAGAATTACCCCATTCTTCAATTGAAGGATCTTGCCGAACGTCGGGTCCTTCATAATGGAGTGCATTTGGTTTCTGTTGGGAAAGTTTCCAGCCAAAAATTTATGGGATTGATGGCGATTTCCGATGTGCCTGTCCTCATCGAAGGCAACAGCGCTATCAGCTCTGCCCTACGATTGGAGCTCCCCTTCTGGATTTATCGGGGTTGCTGGAACGATCCACAAATCCAAGATATAATCGAGATGGAGAAGGTCTATTGCGAGTCCCATCACTTTGCCGATATGTATAGCTTCAAAAAAGGCGTTCGACCGAATCTAGATTCCTTCGGTGTACCACCAGAAGGCAGGGAGAAGTTTTATCACACCCTCGCCAAGGGAGTAGCAGCATCTTTACCTCAAAAATTGCTCTTCGTCATGGATATCGTAACGAAATTGCGTGACATTGAGTCCATGAAATCCTCCCCTAAAGAGCGAGATAGCCAGATTGTGGCTCTCGCCAAAGCAGCGGCGACGGATGAAATTTTAGGATACTCCCTCATCGAAGACATGTCCGCTCGCTATCTTTTGTCTGATTCGATCAAAACACAATGGCAAAATAACTTACAGAAAAGCGGAATCGATTTTCGGAAGATGGAGAAGAAATTCATTCCCAATCGCCCTCGCTTTTCTGAAAAATTGGTGGCTCTTGAGAAAGGGCTCATCACCCGAGATGAGTGGGTAGGCCCCGAACTTCGACGCATGCCCGTTCGCGACCTCACGGAAGATGTTCAAGTTCAAGCCTATTTGAAGGAACACAAGTTATATGTCTCCCTTACCTCTCCCTCTGCTTACATTCCGAAATTGCAATATGTACTCGATACATTAGACTTGACCTATATTGAAGCCATCTTAGTATGCTTACCCGACTCTCCAGACTATGTGGTCCCCGATTGGCTGCGACGATACCCTAGAGTAAAGATCCTTCGCATACCGACAGAGACACGCCCCCTATCCAGCCTAATTCCAGCGGCAGAATATGTACGCAAACAAGATCCAGATGGTCTTTTACTTACCATTGATTCTGATGTAGGATATCCCATCGGAATGATCAATGATGAGCTCTACCAGACCGTACGTCATTCGCATACTGTACTGGGAACCACCACGAAGATCCCTGTACCTAAAAAGTACCACAAGCT
>Ga0114970_10000292_pt1 | contig 36539 bp, 43 predicted proteins | sample M_140205_XF_Meta_FD_87030 | JGI IMG/M metagenome (GOLD analysis project Ga0114970, IMG submission 87030) | Freshwater microbial communities from Lake Montjoie, Canada to study carbon cycling - M_140205_XF_MetaG | ecosystem: Environmental > Aquatic > Freshwater > Lake | place: Lake Montjoie... | reverse complement strand
CTCAAGAAAAAGTAGAAGAACCTGTAGTTATTTGCCCACATTGTAAAGAACCGGTATTAATAGAAAAATTAAATTGTGGTATATTTAGACACGGAGTTTCAAAGGTAACTGGACAACAATTGGCGCCTCATTTGGATAAACAAAATTGCGATTCATTAAAAGAAAAGGATTTAATATATGGATGCGGTAGACCATTTCAAGTTAAGAGAGATGCAACCCAACTGTTTTTTGCTGAAGAATGTGATTATATCTAAAGCAATTCCGCTTGCGGTCGGTAAGTGGAGCAAAATTATATGCACAACTAAAAGATGGCTACGCAGTAGCCTAACCGCGACCACAAGCGCAATTGTAAAGCGACCGCTAAGCAATGGCTGGCTACAATTGCTAATTTAACATTAATATATTTAATTTCTGTTGTGGTTTATATTTCAAATGATCTGTTTGTTTACTACTAGTAGGGAACTCATCTGCACCATAAATATCTTGTAAAAGTAGCCATTCAAACATTCCTCCACCATAAATATGAACATTTGAAAACCCCAGTTTAAGTAATTGATGATACTTTTTTTCAGTCAGGTCATCATTACAGTGTTTTCCATAAATAATAATTTTAACAGCCCTATTGGATTTCAAATAGTTATCCATAACAGCAACCTCTGAACTAGCAACAAGTGTATTTTTAATTAAACATCCTTGCTCCATTTCAGGTAAAGTATTAAGGAGTAAATATTGTTCTTTATTTTTACAAACATGTTGCATATCTTCAAAGTTGATTTTAATTATAGATTGTGAGTTTCCCATAATCTATAATTTTTTATATTTTTAACTCATTAACTTAAATAATAAATAAACGAAATGCATTTAATGTAATTAATAAAGAAATAAATAATTGAGCCATACAAATACTACGTGAAAGAACACTTTTACTAATTAGATCTAGATAGCCAGTGCTAGTTTCTAAATTAATTGAAATAAAAACAGCATTCAAAATTGTATTATCATTATAAAAAGATTTTAATTCTTTATTCACAATAAAATGCTCATCAATATTATTTAATAAAAAATGATAACAAATTGCAAAAATAAATATAGATACTAAATGAGTTATAAAAAAATTATTCAAATGTTCATAAAACCATTTCATTATATAATTAAAGAGAGAAAATATAAGAGAAAGAGAGAAAATATAAGAAAAAGAATCCAAATTAATTAAAATTCACAGTAATTTCCACCTTCTCTTTTTTAATACTTTTACTCGCCGAAATGGACAACTCTTCTCTCTTCTTCCGGGTTTTCGAATTGTCTACTAATTCTTTTCTTTTTGATGTACTATTTCGAGAATTCATATCTTGTTCAATCTCATCATAATTTTCTTCAATAAATTTAATGATTTTATTTTCCAGAGCCCATTTAAAAAAATTTAATTGTCCAATTGTGGTCTCAATGAATGTGCCGTTTTTATATGGAATACTTATTCTTTCCCATCGACAAAACGGGTCAAATCTTTGTTTACTGTAAGCTTTTAACTTTAATTTGTAATCTATATAGACCTTAAATCGTTTGACCACTTTCGCAGAAATTTGATCAGTATTTTCAGTTTTTTTATCAGGTAGTTCAATATCATATAAAGTATAATATTTCTTTGCATAATTGGTCGCAAACCAATCGACAATTCTTAAAGAAATTTTGCTTTCTCCAGTAATAATCTTTAACATATTATCCAGATTGTTATCGTGCTTATAAAATTCAATTAAATTATTAAGCAGTAAATCATTTTGGGTGGTATATCCGGAAGACATTTATTAATTATTATTAGCGCGAATTGTTTAAATACTTTTCTTGTATTATTCTTATTCTTCTTCTCTTTATTCTTCTCTTATTCTTCTCTTATTCTTCTCTCTTTTCTTTAACTAAAGGAATATTTTGTTGAAGATTATTTACTACATCAGCAAAAGAACTATTTGGCATAAACGGATTTTGTCCTATTTGGCAAATAGGTTCGCGTTCCGCCATCTTATTATATGTATCTTCTCTCTTATTTGAACTACTAAATGGTTCTTGCTGTTGTTGCATAGTCCAGTCATATTCTAGCATTGAATTATGCTGCGCTTGATTATCTACATTATGCTCTAATTCATTCTTTACTTCATTCTTTACTTCATTCTTTACTTCATTCTTTATCCTTCTAGGTGATCTTTCAACTACAGAACCATTAGACCAACTCAACATTACTATTATCAATATTATTTTGTTCTAAATCTTCGGCATCGTCATCAACAAAATCCGTCCTTATAATAACCATATTTTTCGTAAATAAGAATGCGTTTTTATTTTGATTTCGGCGCTTCAAATTGCACTCCAAACAAGCAATCAATACATTATCTTTATTATGTCCTTTTGAATTATCAATACGATCTAAAGTCCATTGCTTCTTCTCTCTTACATTTGAATATAAAAGATATAATTCTTGAGAACAATAGTAGCATGACAATTTGCAACTCTCTAAAAGTTCAAAGACATCCTTTAAAATAACAATATGCTTTGGATCATATATTTTCTTCTCTATATCCTGCTGCTTATAAGATGCCAATTTGCTCATCACTTGACTAACAATAGTTTTATCTATTTGTTTAAATAAATGATCATGTAAGAGAGAAAGTTGTGAATCCAAGTTCATTTTCTCACTTGATATATGAGCAACCGATTTGCGTGGTTTAATTTCTTTTACTTCTTTCATACATTTTTTCATCTGGTATCGATTGCTAGTACCTTCTATTTTGATGACCTTTTTGGTATCCATTTGTATTATATAAAGATAATTGTTTAATTGGGTTATATTATTTTTATTGTTTTTGATTTTAAAAATCGGTTTAGGATATTTAGGGAAATGTTTATTGATTTTTAAAACATTAAGGAATAAAAATAATATAAAGACATAACTTATAAATGAGTATAATGGAAGAACTAAATATTGTCGATTTGATTGAAAATAACCCAATAACTAAATTATCACAAAATTATAATGGTAAGTTATTAAGTAAAATTAAAAATGTATTTAGTGATTTTGAACAACAATTATTTGTTACCAGTTTTTATTGTTACCTAAACTATAACCAGAAAACAGATTTTGTTATTGATTTAGATAACATTTGGAAATGGTTAGGTTTTAGTGTTAAAGTTAAAGCAAAATGTTTATTAGAAAAATATTTTACTGCAGATATAGACTATAAAAAATCGCTGTGCGATAGCGTAAAGCAATCTTTACATATAAAAGGAGGTCATAATAAAGAGATTATTATGTTAACTGTAAAAACATTTAAATCATTTTGTTTAAAAGCAGATACGAAAAAATCATATGAAATTCATGATTATTATATGAAAATGGAAGAAATAATTCAAGATACAATTAATGAAGAAAATACAGAACTTAAATTACAACTAGAGCAATCACAAAATAAAATTATAACTACACAATTACAACTAGAGCAATCTCAAAATAAAATTATAACTACACAATTACAATTAGAACAACAAAAAGAAAATTCTATTTTAGAAAAAGATCTCCTATTGGAACAAACATTAATTCTACAATTTCCAATTAATACAGAATGCATATATTATGGCAAAATAGATAATATAACAGGGGGCAATGAGAAGGCAAATGTAATCAAATTTGGTCAAAGTAATAATTTAGCAGAGAGAATAAAATGTCATAAAAAGAATTTCCAAAATTTTAGATTAATAGCAGCATTTAAAGTAAAGAATAAAATACAAATAGAAAATGCAATTAAAAAACATCCTATTTTGAAAAAACGATTAAGGCTGCTTACTGTAGAAAATCCAAATTATAAAGATGAAAATTATAGAGAGATATTAGCAATTGATAATGATAAGTTTTCCATTGAAAAAATAGATGAATATATAAAACAAATTATTGTGGAAAATGAATATAATATTGAAAACTATAATTTATTAGTTGAAAAAAATGAGCAATTGGAAGAGCAACTACGAGTATTACAACAAGAAAATAAAGAAAAAGATGAAAAACTAGAAAAAATGTCTAATGAATTACAAAATTTTAAACCAGATACATTAGATAGTAAAAAACCGCACGGTAATCTTACTATTTGTAAATATAGTTATTACTTATATGCATTTGAATGCAGTGATATGCAATACAAATGTTCTATTGTTAGACAAAAAGATGTAGATTTATTAATTACAAATTTAACACAATTAGATGCAACTGGATCAATGAAATATAAAGTTAAAGTATTATATCCATTTTCTGAAAAAATAATGGCATTTATTATAAAACAAAATATGAGTACTATTGGATTAAATATGTATGAAGGATCATATGAAAATATTAAAAAAGCATTAGATATTACAGTAAAAATAGAAAAAATGTTAATAGATAATTCTAATGATTTGGAACAGTTTTCTGATATGTTAGATGGTATAAAAATAAATCAACCCTTATGTATTGATGCATCTGAACCAACTGTTCATAAAGCTAAAAGACCAATCGATCAAATTAATAAATTAACTGGAGAAGTTATTGCAACTTTTGAGAGCATTGAAGCAGCGGGAAGAAGTTTAGGTCTCACTTCGGGTACAGCAGTGGGAATTTCTTTAAGAGAAAAACGGGTTTGTAAAGGATTTTTATGGCGTTATGCAGGAGTTTCGAAAGAGCAACAATATGATGATCAACCAGTTATTAAAGTTTGTTGTAGTACAGGTAAACAAATAGCATTTTCAACAATAGCAGATGCTGCTAAAGATGCCATTATTTCTGCACCTGGACTAAGAAGTCGTATTTTAACAAAAGTTCATACAAATGGACATCATTGGATTTTTGGAAAAAATGCATCTCATTATTCATCCCTTTAATAAAAATTAAATTAAAATACTATACTATAATGCCAAAGATGCCTCATCAAACAATGTTAAATATGCCGTGGAAATACTATCCAATTGGATTCGTAGATTTTTGTTATGTAATTATTATGTATATTATATCAGCTTTAGCATTGTCTGCATTAATTAATGGAATAATACTTCCTCCGTATAATGAAGAAGAAACATTAAAAGTAAGCACATTGTATTTAGTATTATATTTGTCTATAATTTTTGCACTACAAGGATTTTTATCAGTAGTAATGTGTGCATTTCTTGAATTAATTCCATCTCCAATAAATGGTCTATTTGGATATAGTACAAGTAGTCCAATTGGAGTAATTGTTAGAAATCCAGCAATAGTCACAATTATATTATTTGGATTATCTACAACATTGAATGGAATAATTAAAATAATATGTGATCGATTTCAAGTTATAATTATTGAAAATCAAAAAAGAAAGGACGAGTTATTAAAAAATGGTTTAATGAATCAACCACCACAAGACCAAAAGCAACCAGGGCAGCAACAAGATCCTCAACAAAACCAACAAACCCATTAAGTTGGAAATAACATTATAATATATTAAAGTGTTTAAATGAGTTAGATGTTAATTAATATATTATACTATATGGACAATAAAGACGAAACTCCAATAAAACATGAAGAATGTGTTGAACTCAAAAATATTAAATACAAGACGATGCTTCTAAGTGGCAATATTCCAAAAGAAACAATAGTGACAGATAATTTAAGTCATTTGGAACAATTTCTAGAGAATGATAAGATCAATAATAATAGTTTGAATGACCAACCGTGGAGCAAATTGGATAAAACAATTAAAACAAAAAAGATTCTACAATATGCCGAAATATTTGCAGAAGAAAATGTTCTCTCTTTACAAGAAAAACAATCATTAATTTCATTTTTAAAAGAGAGTTTAGATCGCAAAAAGTTGCAGCGAATTAAAGATGTAGATTATGATAAAACGTTGGGTCTAATTAAAAGCATTCCAGCATTGCAATATACAAAACAAACAAAACATTTTACTTTGAAGAATTTAGATAAAAGAGTATCTACATTGAAAAGTTTGCCACCAAAGAAGCTGTCAGGCACAATTAAAAATACGAAAATAACAATAGATGTAGATGATGAAGCGCCTAATGAGGAGCAATCTGGAGATGATATAGATATTGATAAATAGACTTAAATCTTAAACAGTATATTATATTTATATAATGGATCTAACATTTGATGACATAGCAGATTTAACCCATATATTTATTGATATTGATATGGAAGAAGTAGACGAATGGATATCAGAATTGATTATGGATATATTAATAGAATTTAATGAATTATATGATAGAATACATAATTTTCCTAATTTAGACGAACTAGAATATGATGAGGAAGATGACACCTCTCCAGATAAATCTTTTTTTTTTAATACTGAACAAGATGCAGAAGAACAAATAGAATCATGTTTGCAATTAATGCATGATTATATTTTAGAAAACCCGACAGAAATGTCAGAACCTGATTTTGAAGAAACAATGGTTGATGAATTGAAAGATCTAATTGAAAATCAATATAATACTTTCTTTTGGCCTTTACCAGATAAAGAAATATTTGATACAGAACTTGATGAGATTATTGGATATGCGCTTTCTCTCTTCTATATTTATTTTATGCCGCCACGTAGTTATCCTAATACATTTCCAATCCACTTTTTAGAAGAATGCGACCGCAAGCGCATTTGCTTAACTAATAAATTGAAGGATTTGAAAGAAGCACCTCAACCAGCGCAACGTACCAAAGAATGGTATGCATTTAGATATAATTTAATTACAGCAAGTAATGCATATAAAGCAATGGATCAAAGTCAAAGTGTTCAAAATCAACTTATATATGAGAAATGTAGTCCACTTTTAACAAAAGTGGAGCAAAATAGTGAGCAAAATTTGCAGTTAAATGTAGATAAAGTAATTACTTTTACTAAACAAATAAATACTAGTAGTCCTATGCATTGGGGGCAAAAATATGAACCTGTATCTGTGCTTTTATATGAAGACATGTATGATACTAAAGTAGGTGATTATGGTTGTATTAAACATCGAACATATTCTTTTTTAGGTGCTTCACCCGATGGTATTAATGATGTTCTAAGTGACAACGGTAAAGGTAACGGAAGATATGGACGTATGTTGGAAATCAAAAATATCGTCAATCGGGAGATAGACGGTATTCCAAAAAAAGAATATTGGATTCAAATGCAATTGCAAATGGAAACATGTGACTTGGATGAATGCGATTTTTTAGAAACAAGATTTAAAGAAATAGAAGAAGAAGAGTATTTAGAAGAAGAACAAAAAAATTTAGATGAAGACCAAGAAGACCAAGAAAATAAACAAGGAATTATTATATATTTTGCATCCATGGATGGCAATCCATTTTATGTATATAAACCATTACATATGATTTACCAATATTTTGAAGATGTATGGTTAGAAGAGCAAATAGAAGCACAACAAAAATGTGGAAGATGTTGGATCAAAAATATATTCTGGAAATTAGAAGAATATAGTTGTGTGCTAGTATTGAGGAACCAAATATGGTTCAAAGAAAATATTGAAGCTTTAGAAAAATTATGGAATATTGTTTTGAAAGAAAGAGAGACAGGAGAATGGACTAGTAGAAGTCCTCAAAAAAGAGTAAAGAAAGAAAAAGAATCTGATAAAGTAGATAAAGTTTCGGTTAAATTCGACAAAGCAACAGGTAAATTTATTTCTATTTAAGTAGTATGACAACTATTACTCCATCTGGAATAACAACTGGATATACAACAACTATTGGAGGAGTTTTATATGATTTAGGAGATTTATTTGCTGCACCTACTACAGGAACCCCTGCAACAACACATTATCAAGATGCTGGTGCAGATTTATCAACCAAGTTTGCACAATATTCAACTCCTTTAACAACATCGCCATTTATTACTGGGTATAATATAAATGGTATAGATATATCACAAATTTGTGTATTATATCCTTTAACAAATGTGTTAAATGGAACAAATATTACTACATCATTTTCAGGAACAACTTATACTATTAATGTTGTATGTTCTTCCAGTAATCCATCTTCAAATAATCCAAGTTTTAATTTTAAATTAATTAGTCCAATTGTATCTGGAACTTTATATGGTGGTCAAGCTGGTGGTGGAGGAGGAACTAGTATTCCAACCACTAATTTTAATACTAATCCAACTACAAATACAACAGTTAGTATTGTTACCGGATTAGGAGGAAATGGATATATAGCAGCATCTACAATTGGTACACCGCCATCGCAAACACATATACCTGCAACAAATGCATCTCCAGGACAAGCAACTACAATAACTTTTAATTCTGCATCAACTCCATCCTATTTTACAGGAACTTCATCAGTTATAAATTCCACAGGCACTCCTGGTGGAGCTAATGGACACGCAACATTAATATTTACTCCATTTTAATTTATATTTAAATAGTATGTCAATAGTTACAGGGTTTAAAACAATATTAGGAGGAACAATATTAGATATAGGACAATTATTTGAACCATATACTTCTGGAATACCTACTATAATAAATATGAAAGCTATTGGAGGTCAAGATTTATCATCATTATTTCAAGCATATGTTACACCAGTATTAATTCCACCATTCAATACAATATATACAATAACTATTGGAATAATTCAATATGATATAGCACAAATATTTAGACCTTTAAATATTATAACTGTTACCAGTGGACCAACACCAGTTATAATTAATACTTCTGGAACAACATATTCTTTATTATTTACAGCATTAGGGACAACTAATTTTACTTTTAATGAAATTCCAATTAGCAATATTACAGGATATATAATAGGTCCAGGTGGAGGAGGTGCAATCGGAACTGCTGGCGGTGGTGGAGGCGGTGGTGGTGGTGGTGGAGGAACTCAATTAATAAATATTTCTTATAGCGTTATTGCATTAACTAGCATTTTTACCATGTTAATTGGTGCAGGTGGTGCAGTAAATCATCATACCTCTAGTCATCTAACTGATTTAACAGTAAATGTTCCAAGTTATTCATATACAGCATATGGAGGAATTGGTGCAAATGGATCTAATGGTGGGGTTGGTGGAGATAATGATACTTCTGGTACAGGTGGTGCAGGAGGAACAGGAACTGGTTCAGGAAGTTCGGGATCAAATTACGGAGGAGGTGGAGGTGCAGGAAGTAATTCTACTTCTTCTGGTAGTAATGGTGGTGGTGGTGGTGGAGTAGCGTATAAGTTTAATACTAATTCAACTCTTTTATCAGGTGGAACTGGAGGTAGTTCAAATAATACTTCAGCTTTGTATTATGGCGGGAATGGTTCATATGGACAGAATCATGGAGGTTATGCAGGACAATATGGTGGCGGTGGTGGTGGTGGAGGTGCTAATGCAGGTGTTGGAGGAAATGGTTGTGCTATATTAACATTTACAATACCACCTTAAAAAGCAGGCAACTCCAACATTTTACCAGGACTAGAACCCAGAATCAAATCATCTTTTGTTCGGTAATATCCAACACGCATACCAGAACTAGAAGGTACAGGACCCAAAGGTTTAGAATAATTCGATTTATTCTTTTTATTCTTATAAAAAGCATTTGAAAATTCAGCACTAATAGCAGTCCCATTATCCGGATTATTAGGATAACGAATATTATTGGTAATTTGCGCATAAGATCCTTCAGTAAAAATAGGATATTCCCACCAAATATCATTATAATTTTTATCACTTACCATATTTTTATGAATAACTGGATAATCTTTATAAAGTAAAGGAACATTTTGACATTCTGGAAATGCTGCACCCATATTAAGATTTCCTAAATTGCCAATACTTTGAAACCCTTGCTTCATTTTTGGGAAAAAAATGATGCTTATTATTAATATTATTAGGAATACTAAGCCAAAGTATTTATACATTATATAATATGAACATAAATAATTGTATTATCTTCTACAATTACTTATAAAACTAAATATTTCTCAAATCCGTTTAATAATCTTTTAGAATACCAACTTTTTGTAGCGGAATCATATTTAGCACCTAATTGTTTAATTTGGTCTTTATCTTGTAGATTAAATGGAATTATTTTATACCATCCTTCTTGCATTTTCAAATCATTTAATATTGGATATAAAATGATTATTTCTTCTATAGAATACCACATTTTTTTTTCTTTATCAAACTCAATTTTAGATCTATCATATTTAGATCTTTCATCATATGGAATATCTAAATATACTCTTAATGATTCATCAGTTAATGCATCTATTTTTAATTTATTAATAGCCAGTTGCATTTGCTCTCGTTTAATTCTTCTTTCTTCTGCTTCTTGTTCTTCTTTAATTCTTCGTTGATCAGCTGCAACATATTCTTCGTGCCAACATTGTTCCTGAAGAATTATTCGTTGATCAGCTTCTTCTGCTTCTCGAATCCTTCTTTCTCTTTCTTTAATTTTTCGTTTTTTGATTGCTTTATGTTCATTAATTTGTTCTTTTGTTAAAATATGTGTTTTTAAAACACAACTACTACCAACTTCAATAGCGTATTCTCCATCTTCAGTCCAAAGAGTATATGCATGTTCTGCCATATCCCAATGACCGCACGCACACCAATGAATATCTTCATCAGTTAAATTTAAATTATATTCATCATAACTTAATTCATCTTTATGATTTTTAGTATATTCTTTTAAATATTTGGTAAAATCATCAAAAGATTGTATGCTATTTAAAATATCTTTATCAATAATTAATGCTAAAAACAATGGCAAATTTTGTTGATGACTTTGTTTATTTAAATAAGGTATACCTAATTCATCTTTATTATTTATTAAAATTTGTAATATAGTTTGTTGAGCAGTTATTCTTAATTCAGAATCTTTATTATCTTTTTTTAAATCAGTTAAATCACAATGAGATTCTATAAATTCTCTAATTTGTGTTGCTTTTGAAATATCATATTTAACTACATTATAATAATCTTTTTCTCCAGTTAATCCAGATAAACATTCACTCATTTTAAATTATTAATATTAAATTAAGTAATCAGTTATATTTCAATTTTTTTATTTATTTACATAACTTTACTTTTGCTAGTGTTTGTTTATTTATAAATAGTTTAACAAAATTAAAAATATGTTTAAATGAACTTGGTATATTATATATATTGCAAATACTCAATTGATCTGAAATAGGTATACACATAACATTAAATAACTGAATAAATTTTAAATATTTGTCTAAATCTGTAATTTTTAAAGATGTCGCATTTATATTAACACTATAATCTTTATGAGTTTTTAATACTTCGTTGCCAATATTAATAAAATGCTGAACAATAATAACACAATTATCAGCATTTGCTATTTCTTTAAAAGCAGGCAAATCAAAAAAAATTTCATTATTATTATTATGATAACAAATTGTATTAAAAGGTGAAGTCATTATATGTATTATAGTTTAATATTTAATATTTTATAATTATAACTTATAACTTATAACTTATAACTTACTATAAAACTCTTGCACTTTTTTATTAATTAAAATTTTAGAAAGATCAAATGATTTCAAAAATAATCCTTCTAAAGATCGGACCCTAGAAAGAGCCACATAAGTTTGACCGCATTCAAATATATCAGATCCTACATCTATTTCCGCCATATCAAGAGATGCACCTTGTGATTTATGAATCGTAATTGCCCACGCTAAAATAATAGGTAATTGAGATACACCTAGACCAGGACATCGTTCAGATGCCCATGTATGCGCTGATAATGGTATTTCTTGAGCTATTTCATTAAATTTTACTAATATTGTTACTGGTCCAATAAATCCAGTTACAATACCTTGACTACCATTACATAACATTTGACCATCATCTAATTCTTTATTAATAATACACATTACTTGCGACCCGATTTTCAAATGAATGATCGATTCGCACATCAAATTATTTGCTAAATATTTCCATTCTTGTTCTTTTTCTTCCAAAGTATAATATTGTTTTTTATTAGCCGTATCCAAGTCGGCAAATTTTTTCAATTCAAACGTTCGTGTATCACCACTAAGTTTAGTCATCTCTCTAGAATTAATTTGCTCAACTTTAGATCGAGTAGGAAATATTTTAGTTGGCATAATTAAAGAATCTTCCGGAACAGATTTACCAACATAACTCATTAATAGATCATAAGATTTGCGTTTTAATTTGCCTTCCCTTAGTTGATTTAAAATAGTAGCGTAAACTTCATCTTTTTGACGAAATATTTTTTTAAGCGCAATTTGATTTACTGGTTCAAATAATATTGACCATAACTCTGATTCAAAACAAAACTGAGAATCTTCTAAATTAGTTGACCCTGAAGCAACTGGAGGCAACTGATAAAAATCGCCGGAAAAGATAACTTGAATACCGCCAAAAGGACGATTAGACCGCCTAACTTCTTTCCCAACTAAATTAATTAATTCAAATAATTTTAAAGACATCATAGAGACTTCATCAACAATCAAAATATCGGTAGTTTTCCATACTTTCTTTTTAAATCTATTTCTCTCTATTTTTTCTACAATAAAATCCGCTTCCGCATTTCCTAATCCAATACCTGCCCATGAATGCAATGTTTTAGCTTTACAATTAAGAAGTACTGCAGCGCATCCAGTTAATGCGGTTACACTAATATTTCTACCTTTACTACACGCATCATCATAAATATATTTAATAAGAGCCGATTTACCAGATCCGCCTGGTCCAGTAATAAATATATTTTGTCTTAAAAGATATTTATCAAATACACATTGTTGTTGTTCGGAAAGTTCTATCATCATTTATACTAGGTCCTGTAATATAATATATGAATCAATTTTTAAATCATTTAACATCCTTTATTACATAAATATGTATGTAAACCTATAAATTCTGCTAAAATATGAAGAATAAATCCTATACTAAATGCTATCCATATAGGGTATTTACTCCAAATATTATTTATTATTGAAAATAATACTACAAATGAAATACCTTCTATTATACTTTCATTAAATAATATTATATAATTTGGTTTAACAAAACATTGACAAAATAATGTATGTAACCCTAATATGTATCCAAAAAAATGTTTTATGAATCCTAATATAAAGAAAAAATATATTGGTTTTATTTTAAACAATGATAACAATCCGGTCAATATAATAAATAATATTGAACAATATATTCCAACAAATATAGATTGCATAATTAAGTCATCTAATTTCATATAATATAATATAATATAATATTATGATACCTAGACTAGATTTAGCATTTTCATATTGGATTTTTGCGTGGTATTTATTATATATATGCAAAATCATAAAATATAATCCATTATTATTTTTAATAATAGGTTTAATTTTTGAAATTATATATTTAATAGTAATAATTTATTATAAAAATTCGCCACTTTATATTTTTCTATTTATATTTATAAATTTTTTTATAAAAGTTCTTCCTATTTGGACATTAAAGAATACTAAAATTAATTATGATGATATTGGCGCAGGGATAATATTATTTTTTATTTATATAGGATGGGTATGGTTTAATAATAAATTAAATAAAAATTATTTTAAAATACTAATTAATTCTATTAAAAATAAAAAACCAATCAGTCCAATTTTATATGCAGTTAAACAATATTTATAAATTTAATACTATAATAAATCTACTTAAATGTTATGATCTATTATAAGTAGAATGGAAAAAGATATGGAGAAAGATATGAATAACCACACGATTACCTCAACTGACTGCTTAGTATTAAAAATTGTAGAATTTGATTTAGATACACAAAAAAGTGATACCGAATTATATATTATTTATGATAACACAAATGGTCATTTTATGATTAGAGGTAAACGAAGAAATACTCGTAAAATTACATCAGTTCCTTATTCATTTAATTGTGATACCGCAGCAGATGTATATGATTTTATTGAAATAACTCTTTGCAGATTTAACCCGATTTCATATACACTATATAATTATGATAATTTAACAGATGATAATACATTTGAATTTTTGCATAGATGCAATGATCCTGCATATGAAATTGTAGGGTATGATAATATATTGCTAAGTAATAATAAAAAACATATCCTGAAAGTACTTAGATCATTAAGAGAAGTATATAACCATTATTAAATTCACTCTCAATACATATTACATTACAATATTTTATTACACTTTATATATTTTTGTAAAGTGTAATATTCAAATACTTATAATTACTATATTAATAATAATATAAACTTAAAACTTTCTTTATAAAGTAAAAAAGATGAATAACGAAGATAAGAAAGAAGTAACCAAAGTAGAAGAAGAAATGTATGTTATTAAAAGATCAGGAAAATTAGAAGAATTATCATTTGATAAAATATTAGCGCGAGTTAAAAAATTAGGACAGGAAGTAGGAATTCATTTAAATTGGACACAATTAGTTATTAAAATAGTAGATCAGTTGCATGATAAAATAAGTACAAGTCAAATCGATGAATTAACTGCGCAACAATGTGCCTCACTCAGCACTCTTCATCCAGATTATGGCACTTTAGCAGGACGTATTGTTATTTCAAATAATCAAAAAAATACGCACTATTGTTTTCATAATGTAGTTGAAAAATTATATAATAGTTCAAGTGTATCAAGAGAATTTTATGATATTGTTAGAAATGGCTCCAATTATTTTGAACCCATGCTAGATTATTCGCGTGATTATTTGATTGATTATTTTGGATTTAAAACATTAGAGAGATCTTATCTTTTTAAAATTGGAGGTAAAGTTGTAGAACGTGTACAACATATGTGGCTTCGCGTAGCCATTGCAATTCACGGCTCTAAATATGATTTAGTTAAAGAAACATATGATTTAATGTCACAAAAATACTTTACACACGCAACTCCGACACTATTTAATGCAGGAACCACTCATCAACAATTATCATCGTGTTATTTACAAGCAATGGAATCTGATAGTTTAGATGGTATTTTTAATACTTTGCACGAGTGCGCAAGTATTAGTAAATGGGCTGGTGGAATTGGACTTCATATTCATAATATAAGAGCAAACAATTCGCATATTCTAGGAACCAATGGTCAATCATCAGGTATTGTTCCAATGTTAAAAGTATTTAATGATACGGCAAAATTTATTAATCAAGGTGGAAAACGTAATGGATCTATTGCAATTTATTTAGAACCATGGCATCCAGATATTGAAGATTTTTTAGAAATGAAAAAGAATCATGGCGATGAAGATATGCGAGCACGTGATCTGTTCTATGCATTATGGATTCCAGATTTATTTATGGAACGAGTAAAAACAAACCAAAGTTGGTCTCTCTTTTGTCCTAATGATATTTTAAAAAAAGAATTAACTTCATTAGCTGATGTTTATGGACAAGAATTCAAACAATTATATGAACAATATGAAAATACTGCCGGATTAAGTAGAAAGACTGTCCAAGCTCGTGATTTATGGTTTAAAATATTAGATGCTCAAATGGAAACAGGGACACCATATCTTTTATATAAAGATGCAGTAAACCGGAAAACAAATCAACAAAATTTGGGAACTATTAAAAGTAGCAATCTTTGCTGTGAAGTAAATATTTACTCTGACGATAAAGAGACAGCTGTTTGTAACTTGGCCTCAATTGGTCTTCCAAAATTTGTGAATGAACTAGACAAAACATTCGATTATGCTCTATTACATAAAGTAGTCAAAGTAGTTACAAGAAATTTAGATAGAGTTATTGATATTAATTTTTATCCAACAAAGAAAACAACAAGATCTAATCTGTTGCATAGGCCAATAGGTATAGGTATTCAAGGTATAGCCGACGTTTTTATTATGATGGATGTAGCATTTCATAGTGACAAAGCAAAAGAATTGAATAAATTCATATTTGAAACAATATATCATGCGGCTTTGGAACAAAGTTATGAATTAGCCAATGCGCGATATGATGCTATGTGTGAATTACAACAAACATTAATGCACGAAGTATCATTTAAAAATAAAGATGAGGGTCCAGATCACATATTTTATTTTGAATCATTAGAACATCGAAAATTTAATAAATTGCAGGCAAATGTAAAAGAAATCCAATTACCTGAAAAATGGGCAGGTGCATATAGTTCTTTTCCCGGATCACCTGCGTCAAAAGGTATATTACAATTTGATATGTGGGCTAATGAAGAAAGAGAGAAATGTTTGGTCTCTAATTTGCCAGTACCTTCAGATGAATCATTTAATTTTAGTGGAATGTATGATTGGATCACTTTAAATAATTGTATTCGAAATCGAGGACTAAGAAATTCTCTTCTAGTTGCACCAATGCCAACTGCATCTACATCACAAATATTAGGATATAATGAATGTTTTGAACCATTAACAAGTAATATATATACTCGACGAACATTGGCTGGTGAATTTGTAGTAGTAAATAAGTATCTAATTAAGGAACTTATTTCACTTGGTCTTTGGAATGAAAAAATGAAAAATAATATTATTGCCAATAATGGAAGTGTGCAACAACTAACAATGCTTACAGAACATATGCGAAATAAATATAAAATTGTTTGGGAAATTCCAATGAAACATTTAATAGATATGGCAGCGGATAGAGGTAAATTTATTTGTCAAAGTCAAAGTATGAATTTATGGGTTGAAGATCCTAATTATAATACATTAACTTCTATGCATTTTTATTCATGGAAAAAAGGATTAAAGACAGGAATATATTATCTCAGGAGAAAAGCAAAACATCAAGCGCAGCAATTTACTTTAGAACCTGAATTAACAGAGAAGAGAGAAAATGATGAAATTTGCGAGATGTGTTCGGCTTAGTGTGTTCGGCTTAGATTTATCTTCTTCTACTTTTTCTACATTTTTTACCCTTTTTTCCTTTTCTACATTTTCTACTTCTTTTCTTTTTATTACTTCTATTTAATCCTTGAGCTGCCATTCCTGGACCAAGAAAAAAATCATCTGGGTTCATTTTTAAAACTCCACCCTCAGGACTAACAAAAATAGAATCCGCACTATTAGTTCGTAAAAATAACCATATAATCCGAATAATTGGTATTTGTTTTTCTAAAGTTATATTACCTAAACGTGGACGTTGTAGTTCTATTAAATATAGATGTTGAAGTCTTGGATCTAAATGTGCTACATGATTTTCTTCAGTATGATCTGCTTGTATTTGTCTTAATAAAATATTTATTTCATCACGATGTGCATTATATTGTTCGGCATTGTGTAAATTAATAATTATTCTATTTAAATGGTCTATACGCGTATCTATATCCATATTTGCCATTTATATAGTTAAGTTATATTTAAATAAAAAATAATTAATTAGTTACAGTTACAATTTTTCTAAAAGTCTAAACATTTAAATCAATATCTCAATAAAATCCGCATTCATCTTCAGACAATCGCGATTTAGGCCAATCAAATATTCCAGTTTGAGTTCTCAATTCATGTTCTTCTTGAGTTTCCTCTTTGCAGTCGCTCTTTTCATCCTCTAGTAAATCTGACAAGTTCATTCTTTCAACTGCCAAAGGTTCAATCCTAGATCGTTTAAGTTTTTGCAACTCTTCATCTGAATCTGAATCATTATCTTCTACAATATTAAAATACATATTGCCATTATCTTCTAGTTCAGGTAATTCAGTATATGTAGTGACACTGGAAGAAGAGGAAGAAGAGGAGGAAGATGAAATTTCATCATCTAAATCCGCAGCAAATTCAGTAGCAAATTCAGTAGTACTTTGATAACAACTATGCTGAAATCTTTCCCAAAAAGTAGAATCTGTATCTTGAAATGCAGGAACAAACTGATTTGTTTCAGTAAAGAATCGGTCATTTATTTTATGAAATAATGATTCACGTTCATTCACTAACAAATTCAAAGGTTCTTCTTGTTCTTCTGCTTCTTCTTCTGCCTCCTTTTCTGCTTCTTGCTCTTCATCATATTCCTGAATTTTCATTTCAAACCATTTCTGCTCATTCAAAAATATATTAATTTTTTCTTCCTCTTCCTCCTCTTCCTCCTCTTCCTCCTCTTCCTCCTCTTCCTCTTCTTCTTTCATAGCAGTTAAAGTTTGAAGATCAACAGGAATACACTGATAAGGTATTTCTCTCATATTAATAAAATAAGGCACATTATCAACTATTTGTATTAATGGCGACTCGTGTAAGCCATATATCTTAGCAGAATTTTCCAATTCAATATCTCCAATTTGAGACCAATCAACTCCTTTCAAATAAGTTTGATTTGCACTTAATGGATTTTCGCCATTAAATTCAACACCTTTATTAATAGCACCACACCCAGTGGTGTCACAATTTTTACATCTCATAATTTGACATCCATTCCATGAACCATACATTTTACAATTTAAACAATTATTTACAACATCTTCTTCAATCTGATCCCGAGGATACAGCATTGAAAATACATTACCTTTATAATGAATCATATTATTTTTCTCACCGCAAATATAAAATTGAGTTTCGTCGTATTGTGACATTTCGTATTAAATACTTATACTATATTTTTAGAAATAGATTTCAATTTTTTTTAAAAAACTTAACATACTATATAATGGATTCAATTTCTGAGTTTAGAAGAAAATATGGACCAAAAAAGAAAAAAAATAATAGTGCATCATATAAAATGGAAGATTGGTTTGAAAATATGTTTCAACAACCTCATTCTAAAACAAGGAAATCTAAATCACCTAAGAGAGAAACAGCAACAGTAGTCGCAGTAAGATTGCCTTCTAGTTCTCCAAGAGTAAGATCAAAATCTAGATCTCCAAGAGTAAATGCAGTTAGTTTAGAAGAATTAGTTGCTCCACCAAAAAGAGAATCTAAAATTGTTATATTAAATCCACTTAGTCCAAGAACTAGAAAACTGCGTAAAGATGCAAGTGATGCAAAACTCGCAGCAAGATTACTTGAACCTAAAGTTCCAATTACTAATCCGAATCCATTACGTTTGAATATGACAAGAAGACTTAATGCTGGGGTAGATGATACTACCAGATTTTCACATGGGCGAACAATGCATAATTGTGGAGGTGTAATTCCTAATTGTAAAAGTATTACACAAATGAAAGATCGTGGATCATATTCAATTTTATATACTAATGGCACTGAAAAAGTATTTTCAACATTTGGTCATTTAGTAACATTTATTACAGATGAATATATGGATAATAATTCTGTTCCTTATAGAAGACGCGCAGAACATGAAAATAGAATAAGACAAACTTTATTTGATAATGGTATAACAGCGAGAGGTACAAAAACTAGAAAGAATAGGGGAAAAAGAATTAACAGAAGAAAGGGAAGTAAATAAATAAATAAATAAGTAAATAAAAAAGTGTTAATTACAATTACAGAGTTTACATCTATCTAACTATCTATCTAACTATCTATCTAACTATCTAAATTTACTATTACTTACTATTATATCTTCGTTGTTTAAGATATCTAGTTTCTGGATGATCAATACGATTAATATATGTTTTAATTAAACTAATTAATCCATAAATATTTGTATGTGAAAGTGATTCCAATTGCTCTATACTTTCCTCTTCTCTTTCCTCTTCTTCCTCTTCTTTTTCCTCTTCTTCCTCTTCTTTTTCCTCTTCTGTCTCTTCTTCTCCCTCCTCTTCTCTTTCCTCTTCTCCCTCCTCTTCTCTTTCCTCTTTTTTCCTTTCTTCTTTTGCTTCTTCCTCCTTACCTTGTTCTTCACGATCCTTTTGCATATTATTCGCATCCTGCTCACTTTGTCTTTTTAACATATTTTTATATACGTCTGGTGTGCAAATTTCAAATAAATATGACATCAATCTTAATAAATAAACAAATATACTAATTTTTATAATAGGAGGTTCTTCTTTAATTATTTTTACTGGTTGATTCATTGCTTGTTTAGCAATTGATCGTAAATTATATCTATGTTGAATAGTGGATGACATTGTTTTAATTAATACTTACCAATTATTAATTAAAAGGATTTCAATTTTTTTAAGAATTATTTTTTTGTATTATTTTGTCCTTGTCGTTGTTTTCTTTTTTTCTTTTTTTTAGAATTTTTCTTTTTACCTTTTTTCTTAGTTTTACCTCGAGCTGCTCTTGGACCCTCCCTTCTTGAAAAATGTCTCAGACTTGTAGGTAAACATGAACCAAATACAGATTCTGAACATGTTTTTGGAAAAAGATTCTTTAATTCCTCTTCAAAATAATCATTTAATTCTGCGTGATCACTATTATCTTTTTTTTTATTTCGTTCAAGCATATGTAACCAATTTCTATATTTAAATTTGTTAGTTATAGGATATCTTTTTAAATTAACTATAATACAATCAAATACATTTCGTAATATTTCTTCAGATACCATTTTATCAAATACTGTACTATTTGTGCTCATAAATAAAACATTAGTCATAATATCTGTCATATCAATAGAATTAATTCTATATTTTTCAAAAAAACTATTTATTGTATTTGTACTATTAAATATAATTGCTACCATATACCATTTTCTAAATAGATTTATATATTTATCTCTATATTCATCATCATATGAATTATCTAAATGATTGGGTATATATGCAGGTAATTTATCAGAAATGGATTCATTTAATGCAGCTAACTCAACTAAACTATATTCATTAGTTGGTTCTAAATAATCAATGCGAACTTGGTCTGGACTTAAATCTAAATCTTTTTTGCTTATATATATATAAATATCATTACCATGTTCTGGTTTCCCCCTAGAGTTTTTAATTTTTAATTGTTTATTAGATGGTTTAGAATAATCATAATCTACAATAGTTACTGCATGATCATTACCTGAAAATTGTGATAATTCATTGCTAGTTGATTTATTATAAGAATTATTTAATTGTAAAAATTCAGATTGACTGAATTCAGATGTGCTTGCATTTGGTTTGGTCTTAGTTGGAGATTTCATAAATGGTATTAAACCATTTATACTTAAACTAACATATAACCCTAAATCAATTATTTCTTTTATTTTATCAAAAAAATTATTTTGATGTTCAATTAACTGTTCTGGTGTCGTTACTTTATTCATAAAGTCTTGGGTATATTGCATAAATGGAGCAGTATATTTAGTTTCAATTAGACCAAATTGTTCAATTATTGGTTGCAAATGTTCACAATATTTTGGATCTCCTAAATTACATATTTGATTTAAAGTTATTCTTCCATTTTTTAAATCATTAAAAATTCGTAATAAATAAAAGAATACAAAATCAGGCATACCTCCTTGACATTCAAACTTTTCTATAGTTATTTTATGTAAGAAAAAATACATTAAAATACTATTATAATTGCCTGGATTTTTACAAAGTTTTTCAATATCATGTGTCTTTGAAAAAACTGAAAATGGTTCTTTAATTAAATATAAATCATCACATGCATTTTCTTTAATAGAATGAAATGGATCGTATTTTTCAGGTTTTTCAAAAAACTCACGCGAAATCATTCTTAAAAATACACGTGTTGCTGAATGGGCAAAACAATCTCCTGTCATTTGGTTAGCTACGTTAGTTGATAATTGTCTTTTTAATGGAGATGTCACTAAAGATGTGGATATAGCTACGGACATTGGTGAAAATATCATATCATTATTATTAGATTCAGTTTTAACTTTAGCTAGTGATTGTTCATATTGTTGTTGTCGTTCTTCTCTATCTTCTCTCATACTTTTTTCAAGATATGTTTCAAATTTAGGTTTATGAGGATGATAATCATCATCATCATCATCAAAAGTCTTTGTTTTTTTAATATAGATTGGTTTTACTGGTGCTTTACTAGTTGATGCTTTTACTGCTTTTTCTGCTGCTTTTTCCGATACTTTTACTGCTTTTACTGATGCTTTTTCTGATGCTTTTTCTGCTGCTTTAATACTTTTTTCTTCTTTTTCTAAAGCACTTTTAACTTGTTTTTCATCATTTAATTTTTTATTAAGTGCATCTATAGCATTTTGATCTTTTAAACAATTTTCTGGGGATGGTTCTAATCCTGATTTACAACATTTATTATAATAATCATTTTTTTTGTTTTTTTTGTAACGAGAATATTCTGTAGGGCATCGACTACTCATATAGTATATTAAATTTCTTCACTACCTACTTTTGTTAAATAATTCCCAATTTTTAATATTAGCCATGCACCAAGTACTGTCCACATTAAACATAAAGAATTGCCTCCATTATAAATAACCCATCTTAAAGCTTGACAATGAGGCAACACCGCAGCAAATGGAGATTGAACAATTCCCATAAATGTGCTAGGAACGCAAAATTCTGTATATAAATGTGACGCCAAATGATGGCATATAATATAGCATATATAGATGCCAATAATTCTACCGAGTTTATAAAAGAATTGTTTCATCATAGTTTGTAATTATAATAGTAGATGTAAGATAGTAATGCATATCAATTTTTAATAAAAAAAAAGGTTTTTCTTTTTATTTTCTTTTTATTTTCTTTCTTTTTATTTTCTTTCTTTTTATTTTCTTTCTTTTTATTTTCTTTCTTTTTATTTTCTTTCTTTTTATTTTCTTTCTTTCTATTTTCTTTCTTTTTATTTTCTATCTACTATTTTTTCTATCTACTATTTTTCTATCTACTATTTTTCTCTATCTACTTCTACTTACCAGAAATGATTAAATCGTCGCTCAATATAATACTCCAAATCTTTCCAGGGACCTCCTTTTTCATCTGCATATTTAATTTTCTCTCTACTTGGTTCACAACAAGTAACGGCAGGATTTACTTGCTGGGATGGTTGAGCTAGATAAACCGGTTGCTTCGGTCGAGACATCCAATTTTTAATAACCGCATTGTTTGCTGCAACTCGTTGAGTCCGTAGTTTATCGTTTTTAACACTTAAAATATGTTGTTGTCCTCGTAGTTGATCATATGACATATTTTTGTAATTACGCGGGTCTTCTTCTTTTTCTTCATCTTCATCGTATTCTTTGACTTCATCTTCATCGCTCTCATAATATGGTTTATGAAATTCCTCCCATACACCGTGAGTACCGGGGAATTTTTCCAAAAATACTTCTTTTTTAGTCATGTCCTCAAATAACTTACGCGTATTTTTAATCGGAAAATGCTTGTCAATTTTTAGAGGGTTATGCAATGGACATAATGGAGTTGTTCGGCATTTGAATCCTGGTGGAGGGTATGGTGCTTCGTCAGAAGAGGAGCAGGAACAGGAACAGGAACATGAACAGGAGTAACCGGAAGAGGAACAGGAACAGGAATCGAAACAGGAACAGGAACTGAAAGAGTTAGCTAATACTATTAGAGTAGTTACACCACGTTTTTCACACTCAGCACAAGTAATTACTTGCATACCCATTAAATCTAATATTTTATTTGCTTCTTCTTCTTCTCCGTCTTCTGTTTCTTCTGTTTCTTCTGTTACTTCTACTACTGGTCTTTCTGCTACTGCTACGGGTCTTACTGCTACTGCTCCGTATCCGGGTTTTTTTCTGTTATCATTAAATTTTTGTAATTCAACCAAAAACCCATCCTTTGAAAATGGTATTGATTTATTCATTATTAGTTCAGTCATTATAGTTTTAGTAATTAATACTTATAGAAACTTTACGAAAAGTATTTCAATTTTTTCAACCTTTAAGAAAGGTTGATCCAAACTTAGACCGCAAAAGACCGCAAAAGACCGCAAAAACTTATAACCCGAGTATAAGTTACCATACTATTTAATATTTTACTTCAGAGTTTGGATCAACCTTTCTTAAAGGTTGAAAAAATTGAAATGTTTTTCTAAAAACTTAACATAAGTATTTGATATAAAATAACAAGTAAAATGAATTTATTAACCGTGTTTCAATCAGTAAAAATATTGCCTGAGGAGATAGAAAGGTACGTATATGAGTTTCTCCCAACAGTTGAACAATATAGACAAGAATTTATATTTGCGAAATATGGTTTCCCAATGTATAAAAATATGGAAAAACAGGATAGTATAACATTTGCAGAAAGATCTTATGTAAAAGCCGGTCTTAAAAAAAAATATCCCACTGGATATATAGACAAATCACCTTGGTCAAATGATACATGTTTTATAGTACCAAATGGAACTATAGATGATGCGCCAATTATGGAGAGATATAAAAAAATATTTAAAAAATGGTCTGTTGCACAGATTATTAATTATATATTAAAATGGTTTATACCCGCAGATGCATCTCAACCAGATATTCATTTAAAAATACTTCCTATATTTTCAAGAAAAAGTAGTGTATTTAATTATCCTAATGATAAATGGACAAACACATTTAGAGAGTATGAATTTCGCGAGTATGAAATGATGCGAGATGCTGTTATAACAAATAAATATCGAACTCAATGTAATAAGCGTAACAATATTAAAAGAAGACAATACAGAGCAGAATGGAAGGCATTTCCACTAACTCACGAATCGCACAAGTTTTCAATGAAACAGTGGACCGACTATCAAATATTTATAGACTATTTGTATGCGAAGGATATGTGCTATGATTGCTCAAGAAAATGGATAAAGAATGATGATGAAGAAGGAGGAGAAGGAGAAGGAGAATGGATAATGCAAGAAACTCCTGATAATAAAGTTATATATAATGTAGATAACCGAGGTAAAGTATTTATAAAAGTGTTAACATGTGTTGAAACCGGAAACACAAAGGAATTAAAGAGTGATCCAAGAGCGTGCAATGACTGCGCTAAAAAACAATTAATTAAACAAATGAAAGGCGCTGCTTATTACTTCTAAACCACCTTTAGTCAGCTTGCGCCTAATAAGGTGGTGCCAAATCTGAAGCAATCCACCTTTAGTCAGCTTGCGCCTAATAAGGTGGTGCCAAATCTGAAGCAATCCACCTTTAGTCAGCTTGCGCCTAATAAGGTGGTGCCAAATCTGAAGCAAATATTAAATAAAAATTAATAATAATTTTGAAATGTAATTAACTAACTTTTTTATTTAATTTTGCTCCAATTTTTTACACCTTTTCTCATTTAAAACGCCCATAAAATAATATAAAAATAAAATAATATAAAAATAATATAATATAATATGAATATATATTATGGATAAAGACAGCTTAAAATATTATATAGATAACCAATCTACTAATCCAATTTTAGAAGAACGTATAAATGAAAATAAGCAACTCAAGAGATATTTAATATTCTCTTCTATGACCCAGTGGAACCTTAAAAAACCCGAACAAATAATCGGAAGAGCAATGCGACTACCTCAAAAAAATAATGATAAAGATGGGCATTTTAAATGAGAAAAGGTGTAAAAAAGTGGATATTTTGCTCCACTTTTCTTAAAAGTGGATATTTTGCTCCACTTTTCTAAAGTGGATATTTTGCTCCACTTTTTACAAAAGTATAAAAATTGAAATGCATTTCCAAATACTTTTTATAAGTATTAAGTCAAAACAAATCAAAATGAGTTTAACATTGAATCAAATTTTAATGAAAGTTCTTCCAGAACAAATGAGAAAGTTGCCAGAGGATGTAATATATTATGTGATTGGTTCATTTATACCAGTTGCTGAAATAATTAAAACAATAATATATCAAAAATATTATTATCAGGTAAGTAATGTAAATAGAAATTTATTTACACTGGCACAATTTTTGGACCATTTTTCCTATCCTTTGCCAAAATATACTATTAATGAATTTGTAGACGAAGACGCATATCAAGCAATGAAGGTTAGAGTAATCATTTTGAAAACAAGATGTGCCGTAATCAGAATGAAAAAAAGAAGAGCTAACAATTGCGCTAGAATACGCATATCAAGCAATGAAAGTTAGAGCACTTTTGTATTTGTATTTGTATTTGTATTTGTATTTGTATTTTGTAATTAATTAATATTTTTTACATTATTTTTGTCTGTTTAGGTTGTTTAAGTAAATTTGTTATAATATCATAATCTTTTTTATTTTTATTTTCACATATTGTAATAATTCTGTGGACAGCTTCAACTACTCCACAACCTAACACACCAAATCCGTCAATATGATATTTATTCAGATGTATTTCATACATGTTTGGTTGTTTTATAATTTCAATAATATGTAATTTATTTATTACCCTTGATGATAAGTTAATAAAATGTTTCATTTTGCTGGATATATATATATTTAATGGTATCTTTTTATATTATTTGTAATTAATCTATTTCTTCTACTACCACCCCATACATATTTTCTACATATTGTTTAATTGCGGCCCAAACAATATATCCAGTCCGGTCCTTAAACCCCGCATTATAAATCCATTCATCATATTCACATTGATACGCATATCTTGTTTGAGGGGGCAAACTTCTACATTTACTATTTACTTGAATTAATGCATGTAATCGTTGTCCAGAATGAACAGATATATCATCACGAAATGTATCTGGCGGCATTTGATATTTATAGGCAGGGTTCTCTTCAGTAAATGGTAAAATTATTGTAACCTCTTTTACATTCATATCGGGTAGATTTAATAAAATAGTAATACTTGATGTTACAGTTTCTTCATTATAATTAAACCTAATTGGTTTATAAACTTTATTTTCTTCTATTTCATAAACTCTTAATAGTCCATCAATACCCTTCATCGGGTAATTTGCTAATGTTAATGACATTTTTAATTAATAAATTAAGTATTTAATAAAAAATGTATTTCAATTTTTTTTAATGTATAAAAATTGATATCTTTTTATTTCTCTCTTCTCTCATTATAAAGTAAAATGAATAAAGAAAAGAATAAGAAGAAAGTTATCCTAGAATTTTATATTCCATCTAAAAAACCAATATTAACAGGTGATGAAAAGCAGGCAAATGGATATATAAAATGTGAAATATATAATACATTTAAGATCTGCAAAGGAATGCAAGGTTGCGCTGGAAATATTATGGTTATACAATTAGATAATGGACAAATACTAAAAACAAATGATTTATGGATATGCTCTGAAACTTGGACAAAAGAATTGCCTCAAACATTTTTAGAAGATGAAATAGTAATGGGAGAAATTGTATCTGATTGGAATAAATGTAAAGAATATATAAAAATGACTGAAGGAGTTGAATCTTATATTTATTAAATAAATTGATTATACTATATTTAAATATAACTAAGTATATAATTAAAATGACAGAAGATGAAGAAGATAATATGTTAATGATGGCAGAGTTCAGTAAAAAGAAAAAGAAGCAAAAGAAATCTGTTGAAGTAGAAAAATTAGAAAAAGAAGGTACCGATTCTATTGCTGGCGGTACATTGGTTTCAGAAGGAGGTGAACCTTCCCCTTATTTATATCAAACAATGTTAGATAGGGTATATGAATTATTAAATAAAAATAATCCAGAAATTTCAAATATAAAAAAATATAAATTGCCTCCAATCCAAATCATAAAAAATGGACCTAAAAAAATTATATGGGTTAATTTTAATGAAATATGTAAATGTATGAATCGAACTGTAGAGCATCTTTTTCAGTATTTCTTATCCGAATTAGGTGCCGAAGGGTCACTAGATGAGCACGTCAGATTTATTATTAAAGGTAGATTTGCACCATTATATATTGAATCTATATTGCGAAAATATATTCAAGAATATGTGTTATGCACATCGTGCGGTAGTTTTAATACCCGATTGACAAAAGATAGTGTATCCAGATTATATTTCTTATTTTGCAATGATTGTGTTTGTTCCAAATCTGTTGCAACTATTAACACAGGATTTCACGCTCAAACCCGTGCAGATAGAGTGGCACTAAAAAATGGTTAATATATAAGTATTTCAAATAATTATATATTAAAATTAACAGTTCAAAGTTTCGATCTTTGGTCCCTCTGGTTATGAGCCAGATGCGCTTCCTCTGCGCCAAACTGTTATTTTTGCTGGTAGCATTTTGGTTTCTAATAAGTGAAAGTTTTAATTGCTGTATACTACAAATATATATGGCGAGGTGTCTTTAAGTAGTTTATCCACTTTTATTACACCTTTTCTCATTTGAATCGCTTTCAGTTCCGGCTTTAGCCGGAACCATAACAAAGTGGGCGGATTTGAGTGAGGAAGGTGATGCTGATTTATGGTTGACGACAAAGTCGTCTATATCATTTAGAAAAATATCTATTATATTTAGTTTCCGTTATACATAAATATTAAAAGTAAAATATAAAAGAATAATATGAATAAAGAAAAGAGATAAATCCAATTTGTTGTGATATTTGTGGTGAATATAAAACAGATAAAGATGTACAATTATATGAAATGATAAATGAGTTAATTCAAAAAATGGATCATTTAACAAAAGAGCAATTAGAAGGCGCAATATTTGTATTATATTATATTTCTGGGTATATGAAAGAATTACATTTTGATAAAAAAAAAGTATATTCAAGAAAGGCATTAGTAACCGCATTATCAGAAATTAATGAAAATTTATTAATAAGATTTAAACATTTTACAAAAGTGATGGAATATGAAAAAAGAGAGAAACTTGGTGAAGGAAATGCTTTAATTAGTGAATACGATGAGTCAAATTAATTAAGGGTTTTCCTTTGTACCATTTTCTCTCTTTTTACTTTTGTTATATTTATTTTTACTTTTGTTATATTTATTTTTACTTTTGTTATATTTATTTTTACTTTTTCTTTTTTTACCCTTGCTTCTTTTTTTACCTTTTTTACTTCTGTTTCCTTTTCCTCTTTTAGTTGGACTATATTTTAATTCATTAAATTCATATAAAATATATGTTTGTACATAATAATTAATTAAATTATTTAACCATTTTAATTGATCTTCATCTAAAGATCCATCTTTTATTTTATTATCAATTTCAATAAAAAATTGCTGTATAGTCATATCAATTGTTTTTGGTATTATAGAATCAAATATTTCAAGATATTTATCATGTAAAAGTCTATATTTTATTTGAATATCTGCCAATATTTGTTCATTATTTTCTATTTTTTCTTCATTTTTTGCAATGAGTTCTATTAATTTATCAGATAAATGTCGTTTTTTTAATTTAATATTGTGATTTGTTAAAAACTCTTTTGAATTAACCTCTAATTCTTGTTCTTTATCTTTATCTACACCATTTATAATTATTTGTCTTAATGTTTCAACTGGTAATCTTATAAATTCTAAATTATGTCTTTTTTCATTTTCAAAGTTTGAAGATTTATATCCTTTTGAATTATACCAAGATTCTCCTTTTGTTAAAATTTTTAAATTGGCTAAACTTATATCATAATCAGTAATACTACTCGCATCTAATAATTTAATATTATATTCATATTTTTTCGCGAATTGTTCTAAATTATTTAAAAAAATAGTTCCACTTGTATCGCATTTTTTAAGTATTTTTAAATAAATAAATTTATCATCTATATTAAATGTAAGAGAACCACAACGTGTTTGAGTTAAATTAGATTTAATAATTAAATAACCTTGTTCAAAGGTTATTGTATATTTTTCTCTATCAAAAAAATCATATAATGCTTTTATTACACTTTCTAAATCTGTTAAATAAATTAAATCTTCGCTCATATACTTTATCTCTCTCTTTTATTTAATTTAGAAAGAACAATTTAAAAATACAATAATAAATAAATCATGAATATACAAATCGCATCAGAAATATTACATATTGATAATATATATTTAATTACTTTAACAGAATTAAAAAAGAAATATCATAAAATGGCATTACAGTATCATCCGGATAACATCTGAAATTATAAAACTCGTTTACCTTTTACACCTTTTCTCATTTCAAACGCCTATTTTATAAAAAAATAATATAAACATAATTATTTATACTATTTATTAAGAATGAATAGAGTAGAACAAATGAAAAAAATTCAAAACGAAGCGTTAGAGTTATTTACCAAAAAAAATATAGATTATGTCGACGCATTCGCAAAATATGGAGTTATTGGTGTTTTAATGCGAATAGAAGATAAACTACAACGCTCAATGTCTATAACAAAAAATGGAGTAAATTTAATAAACGACGAGGGAATTCGTGATACACTTATAGATTTACATAATTACGCAGCTATGGCGTTAATGTTGCTGGATGAATAACGGGCATTTTAAATGAGAAAAGGTGTAAAAGTGGAGCAAAATAGAATATAAATATATTATAAAAATTGAATCACAATTTATCAAAATAAGTACAATTATTAATAACCAAAAATGTCAATTACATATATGAATTTAACTGGTGATAATGTTGCTCCTTATAAAGTTAATAGTTTTACTTGGTCTAAGTCTACAAACGATGTGACCGCTAATATTACCATATCTAGCAGTTATATTGGCGCTGAAACTGATTTAACCGTTGAATTAAAATTGGATCACGAAGATAAAATTAATAGAGATCCAAACCAGAATTATTTTATGCCCAAACAATGTTTTTCAATAACAAAAAATGGACAAATTTATGCAAATAGAGAAAAATTAATGCGGATAAAAAATACAAATGATTTATCAGTTTTAAATGCTATTGCTTCAGCATATGGAGGCAATTCAACTATTGATCGTGAAGCTTATCAATGGGAATTTGATAGACAAGCTTATAAAGATGATATCAATGATTATGGATGTATTAAATCAATAAATACAGTTGTTTGGCAAAATGCGGACCGTTTTATAATGATGACATTAGATGAAAATGAACATATAAAAGATAGGGCAGAATTTCTAGCTAGGCAATTAGTTAAAGCAAGTCAGCAGTTAGAGGTAGTTAAGTTAGATGCATAGTTAGTTAATTTATTTTATCTGTATAAAATTATTAATATATTTCATTTTTTTCTTCTAGTTTTCTTTTTTCGTTTCCTTTTCTCTCTTTCTTCTTTATTTATTGTTTTCTTTGTTCTTTCTTTTTTTGTATATTTTTTTCTTCCAAATGCTCTATCAACCTGAGCATTTTCTTTATGCTCTAATTGAGTAATTCTTTCTCTTACTTCTTCAAATGATTCATTCATGTCAGCACATGATCTACATGACATATCAATAATATTAATAATTTTACCACCAAGACTATGCATATATCCAACAATATCACTTAAAAAAAGGGTAGGTATTTTATTATCTTTATGAAAAAATCTATCTTTAAAATCTTTATTATATCCTTTTTTAGATGTCAAATCATCTCCTATTTTCATCGGACCTTTATAATTACATGTATCTAATACTATAATTCCAAAATCAGTAATTGGTCTTACTGATTTTAAATCAAAAAAATCATATACTTTATTTATTACTGGAGTATGTAATCGATGGGTTTGATCAGTTTCTGCATCTCTCACTGCTAATTTTACAGAAGGTTCAGCAGTCTCTTCAAAATTAACAGTAAATGCTTTTTTTCTTTTTACAATTTCTCTATAATTTTCAGAATAAGAACTGTGAACAATATATTTTTGTAAAAAATCAAATGTACTTTGAGGTCGAGCATTTCCTTCCTCATCAAAACTAAAATTTGGAATTGTTTGACACGTATTTGCACTTGGAAACTCGGCATATAATTCTTTCATAAGTTTTGGTTTAGATATTCCTCTAACTTTCGCAATTTCTGTTAATTGTTTATGATTTGATTTTTCTACATTATCAAATAATTCTCTTATTTTAGATAATTCATCACGTTCTCCTAAAAATACAGATCCTACTCCTCCTGCTAAATAAACAATTCTAACATCATTATCTTTAAATTCTTCTAGAGGTAATTCTCCGCCATGCGCCCAAATTAATATTGTAAATATAGATGGGTTAATAGATGCTTCCATATTAAATATATTTATTATTATTATCAACAAATATAAAACTATCAATAAACCCTTCAATACCTATAGTCTGGTCATAATTCATAAATTGTAAAATTTGCACTCTATATGTAAGCGTGGTCCATTCATTCAAGATTTCATGTTTAAACTGAAACTGACTTTTTGTCAAAAGCATAATAATTGCTTCTATCATACTTATAAATTGATTTGCCGTATTATCATGCAAATCAATGTTTAATTTTATAAAACTTAAGAAACAATGGTGTATTTTTTTATTTGCTGCAAGAGTTCGTCTCAATAATTGTTTGTCGCTATTCATTTTACTTTACTTTTACTTTATTGGATGAAAAGAAGAGAGAAAAAAGGATTTCAATTTTTTGCAATTTAATAAAGGTGTAAAGTAGGTAATATAGCAAAAAATATAATAAAGAGTTGGATTATAATATTTTATTATAATATGAATGCATCTAGTAAGGCAACAACTAGTAAGGCAACAACTAGTAAGGCAACAACTAGTAAGGCAACAACTAGTAAGGCAACAACTAGTAAAAAAAGTAAAAAAAGTAAATCAAAAGTAACAGTAAAAGCGCTATCAAAAATAGTAGAAAGAGAAAGTAATAGTTCTAACGATTCAATAAGTCCATCAATAAGTCCATCAATAAGTCCATCAATACCTGGAAGTTTAAAACGTGTAGTATCAGCTGATACAAAAGTTCAAAGGTATGATGATTGCTTTGCATATTCCATTAGTCGAATATTATGCAAATGGATAAGAGTTCATAATTCAAAGTTTTTCCCCAATTTTAATGAATATGATAATAGATTATCTACTGCATTTCCAGTTGAACGATTTTATGAATCTACTACAAAAACATCTCTAGAAGAAGTACCAGATTTAATTTCTTTTATAGAATCAAATCAAATACCAAAATCAGTTTATTTAAATCATTGTTTATTTATATTATTGTATTCAGTTATAGTTAGAGAATTTGGTTGTAATGCATCAAATATAGAAATGGCGTTTGTATATATTTGTTATCAAATAAATACTACACAATCAGTTCATAGTTTAATGGCAAATTGTCCAATTTATCAAGACTATTGTAATATTTGTTTAGATGTGTTATTACATAATGTTAAATCTAAAATGGAATCAATTAATGTTGTTAGTCCAATAGATGGTTCTAAATACAGTGTATTTACAGATGTTAATCCTTTACTACCAGTTAACCAAGCTGTTCCCGTTGATTCACAAATTGTTCCACAAGTTAATTCATTTTATCCAATAATTATTGAAAGACAACTTATTCAATATTATGATTGGAAACATATATATGGCGCTAAAGGAAAATTACCATTTTATTATGGAACAGGTGTTGCTGAGTTTAAAGAGTCTGTTGACTTTTTTTATATGCTGATTGAATATAATATAAAACTATTTAATAATTATTTAGCTTTGCTATGTAATATAGCACTATTTAGGGCTAAAAGTGAATTTGGAATAGATACTGAAATAACTTTACAAAATTTACTTGATCACTCTATAAAATCAGATGCAGAAAAAAAATATAATAATCATATAGTAACTATTATTGATTATAATTATGATAATCCCAATAATAGACAAATTAAAATTAAAAATACATGGTCTGTTGATAATCCAACAATGATTATTTATGAAGCAGAACTATTTAATTATATAATGTTTAGAAATGATAATATTGTAAATATATATTTTATAGCTCAAAAAAATACTAAAGAATCTGATTGGATTACAATTGACGATTCGTCCGATAAACTTATTTCAAACCCGCGTAAAACTAGAAGAATGAAAAGAATAAGAGGGAGAACAAAAAGAGGAAAAGGAAAAGGGCAAGGAAAAGGGCAAGGAAAAGGGCAAGGAAAATGAAATCTTCTAATTAATTCGCATTAGGTTTTCTTTTTATTTACATATTTTTCTAATTTAAGTAACATTTCCCATTCGTGATCTATAATTTCTTCTCTAGATGGTTGTTGAGATGGACATCTTTTATTTATTTCGTTTTGAAGATTTTTATTCATTTTTTCTTTAGTAATTTGTTTAATAATTTCTGGCATTTCTATCAATACTTTACAGAGAGAACAAGAAAAGGGTTTCAATTTTAATTACAATTACAAAACAACTTAAAGACACAAAACAAATACTTACCATTATTTTTCATCATCCGTATAAAACAATTAGCATTAAATATCATAAAGAGTTGGATTATAATATGAATGCATCTATATTTTTATGATTTATTGGATTATAAAAAATTATGTATTCATAAATGATTATGAACCGACCGAACAGCCGACAGAATCAAAAGACGAAGCAAAAGAAGAAGTAAAATAAGAAGCAAAAGAAGCCAATCAAGTAACATTTGCAGATTCAATACCAATATTTCCAATAGTTCCAATAATTGAACAGTCAAAAGGCGCTGTCGTAAAAATTATACGCAAAACCAAGAAAATACTGTCAAAATAAAATAACATAATAATATAATATAATGGCAGAATTTAATAAATTGGTCGGATTTATTTCGAATAAAAAAGAAATCGATGCAATCGAATTTTTGGGTGGCCTAAACTGGAACCTTCCAAATACGTTAGATAAAACAAATACATCAATACTTATGTTGGCGTGTAAACATAATTGCGAAGTATTAGCATTATTTTTACTTGACGGTTTCGAAATTAAAGGTAATCATTTAAATTTATTCCAAGTTTCAGATAACAAATATACCGCATTAACATATGCTTGTCAACAAAAATTACCGGTTGTAATTGTAAAAATAATCGATTTATTACAAACACATAATCGGACAGATTTAGTAGCAATTCCAAATAATGTGAATTGCACTGCATTAATATATGCAACTTATAATGAAATGCCTGATATAGTCGCAAAAATTATTGACACGGGACATTCAAATGCGAGTATAGTATCAGCAAACGGTAATACTGCTCTTATACTTGCATGTAAAAGTAATGCAGAAAATAGTGCAATATTAATATTAGAAACAGGTGAATCAAATCCGACACATGTATATCAAGATTTTACTGCATTAATATGTGCATGTTCAATGGGAATGAACATAATATCAATGAAGATTGTTGATATATTTCAAAAAATATTGGCTTCAAATAAATCGGCCGATATAAAAACAGAGGTTCGTAAATCGTTGGCTCAAACAAGTATAATGAATGCTTCTGCATTATATTATGCTTGTGCGAAAAACCTCGAATTAGTTGCAATAAAATTAATTAAAATGAATGTATGCGATCCAGGATTACAAACAACGCATATTGCTAATACAATGAAAACTCCGTTAATGGCTGCAATACACCGAAAGAGTGCGCCAATTGTAATTGCATTAATTAAAACGGGTCGTCATAATCCGGGGGCAGTAAGCTCGGATTCATACACAGCATTAATGTATGCGTGTCAATTTCATTTAGAAACAATCGCAGTTGCAATTATTATGGCAGGAGATTCGAATTACGAGCACGTATCTACGTCGGCTGCAAATTCGCCAATAGGAACAACTGCCTTAAAAATTGCGACCGCATTTAATCTAGAACAAGTTATATCAACAATTAAGTCAAAACAGCGAATATTACCTGCAATAAATCCTCACCATAATATATCTATACACAATTCAAATGCAACGAATATATTGGCGTCATTTTATCTCAACCATATTGGGAGTATTCCACCGGAAATATTGGGCGACCAAAGAATAATGAATCATCAATCGGCCTTGGATAAACCCGCGTTTAATACAATAATTAATACATATGGGTTTTGCAATAATCCATTGGGAGGGGTTGGTTCCGGATATTCTGCTCGATCAATAGACCATGCACATATGATTGTAATATTATCTACCCCCGCACCTGATAATATATTAATTGGGTTTGCAACACTTATGTTTGATGTGGATAATATTAATATTCCGGTTATATGTGGAGATGCAACATTTCAAAAAGTATCAAATATAATATTTGACATTGTTGAACAATTATGTATAGTTGCCCATCTACCAAAAATTACATTAGAAGCAACTCGCCCTCGTGTAGATATTTATAAACGGTTTCATTTTATGTTAGATCCAGGAGTAACTGGATTAAGCGGAACGAATCCTATGACGAAAATCGTGAATCATTCAGTTAATGCGTTTGATTTTGACAATTTAGATCAACCCATTGGTAAAATTACACGTAGACAAAGCGGAATTATTACTGGCAGGTCACCTAGAATACCATTGGCTCCATCGTCTCCTCTGTCTCCATTGTCTCCTCTGTCTTCATTGTCTCCTCTGTCTTCATCACCTGATAGTAAGGTAGATGTGGAAGATATTCAATTACAACTTAACCCACTAAACACAGTTATACATAGTGTTGGTAGTTTAATAAGTAAAATCGATTTAGATTCATCGACTACAAAAGGTAAAGGTATAAATCATACACAGAATATAGTGGTTAACAAAAAACAATGGTCCAAAAAACAATGGTCCAAAAAACAATGGTCCAAAAAACAATGGTCCAAAAAACAAAGACATAAAAACCCAGAACTTAAACTCAACAAAACTAATAAAAATGTTACCAAACCT
>Ga0114970_10000288_pt1 | contig 36714 bp, 51 predicted proteins | sample M_140205_XF_Meta_FD_87030 | JGI IMG/M metagenome (GOLD analysis project Ga0114970, IMG submission 87030) | Freshwater microbial communities from Lake Montjoie, Canada to study carbon cycling - M_140205_XF_MetaG | ecosystem: Environmental > Aquatic > Freshwater > Lake | place: Lake Montjoie... | reverse complement strand
TGTTCTCTGACTAACGGGATTTTTTTACGAGACACTTGTTACAATACTTTCACAGAAAACTATGACAACCCCGAAAAGAGGACGACCTAAGAAACCTGATTCGCAAGCTGCGATTGCTGCCCGATTGTCCGAAGCTCTAGGCATGAAGATCAACCGAGATCATGTGACAGACTGGATTTCACGCGGATGGGACTTGGATGACATTGAAGGATTGCGGCACAAATTACGACAACGTCGGCAGCAACCGAAAAAAGAAACGGCCAACGACGACGACGAAAACTTTGCTGCCGACATCACAGATATTTCAGCCGAAGAAATCCCGGCAGAGATTAGCAAGTTGGAATCCGCGCTAATTGCCGCGCCTGATTTCGAGACGGCCAGGACGATCTCAACAAAACTGGCAGGATTGAAAAATGCTTTTCGCTTGCATTGCGAAATGGGCCAATACATCACAAAAGAATCAGTAGAACGTGATGCGCTACGAGTCGGCCACGTATTCAAACAGATGATTTTGAAGATTCCAGCAGAATTACCGCAGATGATTATCGGCTTGGAATACGCCGAAGCTGTCAAGCGATGCGAGGATTACGCCTACGCAATCTTGAAAGAAGTATCCAGCGAATCGACTTATGACCCGCAATGAATCGCCATACCTTTGGGGGATACTGACGGCAACCAAGCCTCCTGATCGGTTGTCATTGTCCGAGTTGGCCGGGCGCAACGTCTATCTTGCTGGATCGCAATACGGCGCGAAGTATGACCCGACGGCGATTCCTGCACACGCTTTTATTCTTGACGCGTTCACGGACGGCACGGTAAAGGAGATTGCAAACGTCGCGGTTACGGGATTCGGCAAGACTACCATTTTCGAAGTTTGCGGCAGCTACGTTGTCGCGCAAGACCCAGGCGACACGTTGATTCTAGGACAAACAAACTTGACAACGCGAAAATGGATGGAGTCTCGTTTTCTTCGAGTTTTGAAGAAATCACCATGGACAAAAGAATTCATTCCTACCGGCATCCGGCGGCACGACATGAAAAAAGATCAAGTCATGTTCAAGCACATGAGTCTTTTTACAGGTGGGGCAAACGAAACAAACACGCAAGAAGCGTCGATGCGGTATTGTTTCGGGGACGAAAACTGGAGATGGGAAGAAGGAATGATTGGCGAGTTTTTACGTCGGCATCATAATCGCTTAAACCGAAAGATGCTGTTGCAATCGCAGGGAGGGAACGAGGGGACGGAATGGCATGAGTTCTGCCGAAATGGGAAATGGCATGACGGGCATCATCTTTGTCCCGAGTGCCACGAATACCAGCCCGTGACGATGGGAATGATGAGCTACGAGAAGACCACGGATTTAAACGGGGAACTTGACTGGGTAGCAATCAACGAATCGGTGCGGCTCGTTTGCCCTAACTGCAAAACCGAGTTTGAAGATACCGATAGCAACCGCCGCAAGTGGTCAATTTGTAAACCGGTATGGAACGGCAACAAGCATTTTAAGGATCGCGTGACGTATTCGTGGACGTTTCTAACCGTGTGGACAAAGACATGGAGTGAGATTGTCAAACTCTGGATCATGGCAAACAATGAAATCAAACACGGCAACCTTGAACCGTTGCGGCAGTTTATCAACAAAGAGCTAGGCCAATTCTGGGAAGCACCGAACGACGCGCCCGCGCTGAACACGGACGGGGAAGTCTATTTTAAAAACCAATACCACGCCGGGGAGAAATGGGACGGCGAACACTGGCGGGACATGCAGATCGACAACCAGAAAGTCGGATTTTGGGTAAGGATTAGGGCGTGGAAAGTGGGTGACGGCGTATCGTCGCGGCTATTGTGGGAAGGATTTGTCGATACATGGCAGACGCTGTTTGACCTGCAAGAACGCTTTTCATTAGGGAATAGGGACGTTTTTATTGACGGACGGTATGGGCCTGATGAGATTGTGCGGCAAGTTTACCAGCATTGCGGGAAGGATATTGGCAATCACTGGAACATTCTGATCGGCCACGACAATGACAAGGGTTATCAATTCGACGTAGGAACAAAGAACAGACCGCGCAAAGTGTGGCGCATTTACTCGCGCTATCAATACAGCCAGACAAGCGACGGATTGCAATACCGGACAATTGGATTTAGCAACCTTCGCGCCAAAGATGCACTTGCCGCTGTTATGAATGGCGGTGCGTTTGGTATCCCGCAGGACGTTAGCAAGAACTACCAAGAGCAAATGACCAGCGAGGCCAAGAAAGAAATCAGCCCTGGCAGGTGGAGATGGGAGAAAATCAAAGCGCACAAGCATAACCACTTGTGGGACTGCGAAGTCATGGGCATCGTCGGCGCGTCGGTTAAGGGCATTCTCAAGCTGGAAATGGCCGATTAACTGTTAGAAATTGACAATCTAACGAAACGGGTCTAACATATTCGGCATGTCCGTTTATGCACAGGCCCGTAGAACGTATAATTTGCTGGCCAGCAATGAAAAAGCCTTGGCGCAAATCCGCGCAGAGGCCACGTCGCTTGCACTTGCAATTGCAACCGATCCAAACGCCGGGATGAAGATCATCCAAGGCAACAGCAACGGAAACAGCTTTGTTGCGGACGGTGGCGGCATGACGCAAAACCAGCGTCTTGCCTTGCTTAGTTTGATTGTGAAATTTGACGACAACGGCGGCGCATTGCGTTCAACAAACACAACCGTTTTTTAAATTATGGCAATACTAAACGAGTTTGGGCAACCATTTACGCCACAGCGATACATGCACGCTGCGGAATACAACCGCACACGTGGAGTCGTTTATCCGATCAAAACGGACGATTTCGACAAGCTAGTCAGTCCATTGGACAACAAACGCCTGCGGAGTTTGTCATCGCGGCTATACAGCAACGTCGGGGTAATCAAGGGAGCAGTTGACCAGAAAGCGGATTACAGCGTTGGCGATGCGTTTTTGCCTGCTTACGTCGGGGAGTCTGATTTTGCGGACGGCAAGTCGATTGCCACATTCATGCGAAAAGCGTGGTTCCCTAACTGCACCGAGCGCGGCGGCGTGTTTGATTGGCATAAACTGTTAGAACTTTCCAGCATTGCGCTAGACCGCGACGGGGACATTTTTTGGGTAAAGGTAAAATCCGCCGATGGATTTCCTAAATTGCAGATTGTCCCGGCTCACCGCGTCGGGAACTGCGGAGATTACAAAACAGTAAGCGAAGGCAAATACAAGGGCTACAAGATTAACGACGGTGTGATCCAGTTCTACAACGGCAAACCAGCGGCGTATCGAATCCTGACTGGCGAAAACATGGATACGTTTTACGACGTTGACGCGGCAAATGTCATCCACATTTACGACCCTGACTTTTGCGACCAGTCCCGTGGTGTTCCTGCATTTTCCCACGCATTGCTAGACATCACCGCCACGCTTGCTAGCACCGAAGACGAACGCATCCGGCAACAAATCGTGTCACGCCTGCACCTAACTGTTTTTAACGACACCGGAGGGCCAGACTTGGATGACCCATCCGTCATGTATGGCAATCAAAACGGTGCGCAAAATGGCAACTGCGTGGACGGTGGATTTGTTCTCAACAATCCGGCACCGGGAATCGTATACATGCAATCCGGCAGCGGGGACAAGATCGAGCAACTAAAGCACGACACGCCGGGGGAGATTTGGGAATCATTTCAAGATCGAATGATTCGCATGAGCTTGATTCCAGTGTGGAGTTATCAAATCTGGAAAGGATCCGGGCAAGGAACCGATGCACGGGCTGAAATCGTGAAGTGCCGTCGTTTTATTTCTCAGCGTCAACGATTGCTAAAACGCGCCGCGCTAAACGCGTTTTCGTGGGCGTATTCCTGCTTCCAATCTGTCGGGCGTGTGCCATTGCTAGATCATCCGTTTGCGTGGGCATTTTCCACGCCTGCTCGCCTGTCAGTTGACGATGGACGGGAAAGCGGCATGGAAGTCGAAGAATGGCGCGTCGGATTGCGGAACACGGCAGACATTACCGAAGCACGTTACGGCATGACCGAGGAGGAATTTTACACCCGACGCGCTCACAGTGTGGCAATGCGGAAAGTAATTGCTGCGCAAGTAGCGGAGGAAGTATCAAAACAATCCGGCTATGAAGTCGAAATCGAAGATCGAGAAATGGCAATGATTACGCCGAACGAAGTGAAAGAAAGCAAACAAGAGGAAACTCAAATTAACAACACCAATGAAATTTCTAACGATTGAAAACAAAGCGGCGTCGCTTACATTAGACGATCAAATCGACGAATACTCACGTCGGCAACTGATGAGCGAGATTGATTACGCTTTCAACATTGTTGACGCGGAAGGACGATTTACAAACAGCGCGGAAACCGCAGTTGACACGCTGAACATCGACATTCATTCCCCCGGCGGTAGCGTGTTTGACGGATATTTGATCCACTCCAAGATCATGCAGCTTCGGGCAAAAGGCGTATATGTCACTGCAACCGTCAGCCTTGCCGCATCAATGGCAAGCGTGATTTGCATGGCTTGTAATGAAGTAATCATGCTGCCAACCGGACGCATGATGATCCATGACGTTTCAATGGGATTACACGGCAACGCAAAGGAGCTAACGAAAGCAGCGGCAATGTGCGAAGAACTAAGCACGGAAATCGCAGGGATATACGCATCGCGCACAGGAAAAGCCATTGACGAAGTGCGATCAATGATGATGGAAGAAACATGGATGAACGCTGATAAATGCGTTTCGTTAGGGTTTGCAAACCGGATTCTTGACAATCTAACGAATTCTGTTAGAGTTTCATCCATGAGCTTGCTTGACCGCCTCACGAATCCATCCGCGCAAGAGTCGATTGATAAAATCGCCGCACTTGAAAATGTAATTGCCACTCACGAAAATGAGCTTGGCACGTATCAAGCTGAATTGCTTGAAGCGCGGAACGCAATCACTGAACTAGCGACCGTCAAACAGGATTTGACGACTGCTCAAAACTCGCTTGCCACTTCACTTGACGCTGTGAAATTCGCAAATAGCGAAATTGAAACGCTCAAAGCCAAGGTGACAGAATTGGAAACATCCATTCCAGCGCAGGCCGTGGCACTTGCCGCAACCGCTGGCATTACCGCACCGCTCGACATCGAAAGCGGCTCGCAACCGATTGACCACCTTGAACACATGAAAAACCTTTCTCCTGCTGAACGCACCGCGTATTTCAACAAGCACAAAAAAGAAATTAAAGCTCAACGCAACAAATAACTTTTCAACAATCAACTAACTAATCATCATGGCTACTGTATTCAATGACACCATTTTCGCACAAACCGCTTTCCAGCAACTTGTCGAAATTCTCACACCTATCCGCGCATTTGCGACCGACATTAGCTCGGACGTAAATACTCAAGGTTCTGCCGTTGTTGTTCCACTTTTCGGCAACGCAACGACCACCACTTTCACTCAGTCCACGACTGTCATGGAGCAAACTGGTGGATTGCTTTCCGCGATCACCGTAACGCTCGACAAGCGCAAGATCACCCCGATCAGCCTAACGCATCAACAACTTGCCGAATCCAGCAATGCAGGACGGTGGGACAAGTGGGCTTATCAACTCGGCAAGTCGATGGGAACAACTGTTCTTGCTGACATCTGGAGTTTGCTGACAACTTCCAATTTTGGCAGCGCAATCATCACGACATCATCGGCTAGCTACACCAAAACGCAATTGATCGAAGCACGTAAAGTTCTGAAACAAGCTGGCGCACGTGGCGAATACTCGTTTGTAGGTAACATGGTTATCGAAGGCGCATTGCTTGGTGACACCAACCTGGTGAATTACTTCAACCGGGGCGACGCTTCAGCAATCAAAGAAGGCGATCTTGGCCGACTCTTTGGAATGAACGTCTACGCATCGGACATCATTCCCGCTAACTCCGCTTCGATTGTTGGCTTTGCCTGCGGTCAAGACGGTATTGCATTTGCTTCCCGCGCACTGGGTCAATATCTGCCCAACGCTGATTTTGAAGCAATCGAGGAAATGACAGATCCAGAAAGCGGCTTGACCGCTCTCTACACCCGTCACTATTCCCGCGCATCCGGCACCTACTTTGCCAACATGCACATGCTTTACGGCTATTCCGTTGCGGTGACAAACGCTTTGAAAGTGTTCACGACTCCGACGACCTGATTTCTTGTTTGTGTTCATAGTGTCGGGAGCCGTTAGGAATAGCGGCTCCCGTAATCTTTAGAAAATCGAAAAATGAAAAATGAAAAACTAAGTTTGTGCGTTATCGTGGGCAATGTGGAGAACTACATTGCCCGTTTTATTGAATCCTTTAAGCCGCTGGCTGATGAGATCGTAATTGTTCGAGCTATCGGCAATCAAAAGCCAGACCGAACGATTGAAATTGCAGAACGACTAGGAGCAAAAATTGCGCTCGAGTATATCAACGATATAAGCAAATCATTTTGGCCGCACGTTGACAACTTCGCAGCAGCTCGCCAGCAGTCTTTTGACAACGCCACGCATGAATTGATCATGTGGGCCGACACTGACGACGTAATTGATCCTGAGTCAATCAAGCGCATCCGTGAAACGATTGATCTACTTCCAGAGGACTTCGACGGCATCCAGTTTGCTTACCATGTGCCGGAAGATCAATTGACCGTCAATCGGGAAAGGATCATTCGCAAAGGTCGTGCCGTATGGGTATCGCCAATCCATGAGTATTTGCAATTTGACAAGGAACCAAAGCTGGCAACTGTGAACGGCGCGGTGATTTTGCACCGGCCAGAAGGAACGCGGGAGCGCAACGACAAACGAAATCTCCGCATCCTCGAAAGCATCGAACATCCTACGGTATCGCAACGATTCCACTTATTCCAATCACTCCGCGCTGTCGGTAAAATCAACGAAGCGGCTAACGTCGTTTGTGAACTGCTGAAAAGCAATGACGAGAACATTGGCACGGCTGAAAAATATGAGCTTTTTATTGCCGCCGGGCAGATGGCTGACAACGTGGATATTCGCTTGCAAATGAACCTACAAGCGTTGTCTGTCGATCCGTCGCGCAAGGAGGCCTACGGGGAGCTCTGCTTGTGCTACATCGGACTTGGACGCGACAAGGAGGCACTAGCTATCACAACGGCAATGATGGCGCAGGACGGCGGTTCTGGCGCATGGAACGTCCGCAGGAAATACAGCGGCTATCTCGGATATCAACTGCACGGAATGGCGTTACGGGCTAACGGATTCCACGACCAAGCCGACGCGGTGGAAACAAACCATTTCATCCGCAGCGGGGCGAAAATCTCGCTCATTCACGCCACACGCGGACGATGCAAACAAGCAGTCGAAGCGCGGCGTTTGTGGTTTAACAAAGCCAAGAATCCAGACGCAATCGAGCATATTTTCGGACTTGACAGCGACGACATGCACGGCGCGTTGTTGTCAGTCCACAACCACGTTGCCACAAATGGCAGTGCGGGAAGCGTAGCGGCATGGAACGCAACGGCAGAGAAAGCGCAAGGGCAAGTATTGATTCAGCTTTCCGACGATTGGGATCCTCCTATGCATTGGGATGAAATCATTTTGAACGCTATCGGGGACACAAGCGAATCCAAAGTGCTAGCCATTAGCGATGGACACCGCACCGATAATCTGCTTTGCATGGCGATCATGACGCGCAGGAGATACCATCAGCAATGTTACATGTTTCATCCTGAGTTTTTCAGCGTCTATTCTGATGACTACTTTACGAAAAAAGCCTACGACGACGGGGTTGTCATCGAAGCGCGTGACATTGTTTTCGAGCATTTGCATCCGATTTTTGGAAAAGCTCCGATGGATGAAATCTATGCTAGGTCAAACGAAGATTACCGTTATCGCATGGGGCAAGGAATCATGCGGAGAATCAACGACGGAATTGCAGTCAGTGAAGACATCCACGGATGGCTAGACTACCGGGATCATTACGACAACGTGGCCAAAACGCTAAACGACGGCGATACGTTTGTCGAAATCGGTAGTTGGCTTGGAAAGTCGATTATTTACCTAGCTCAACGATTGCAGGACATTGGCAAGCACGGCGTGAATTTGGTTTGTGTTGACACATGGGAAGGCGAAAAGAATCAGCCGGCGCACGTTGCAATAGTCGAAGCGCACGGCGGAAGCATCTTAAAACAATTCCTTGCAAACATCAAAGCGGCAAAAGTGGACGGCATGATTACGGCACTTTGCCAAGACAGCGCGGAAGCAAAAAGCGCGTTTGGTGACAGCTCACTTGCAGGCGTTTGGATCGACGCGGCACACGACTACGATTCGGTTGTTAAAGACTTGGCGGCGTGGTATCCAAAAGTAAAACCTGACGGCATTTTTTCCGGTCATGATTGGACATGGCACGAAGTGGTCAAAGCAGTCAAGGAGCATTCCAACGCTAACGCATGGGAGCTTATCACGCACAACAACTACTGGAAAAGGAAATGAGCGCAGGAAAAGGAGACACGCCGCGACCAGTCGATCACGAAAAATACAGAAACAATTACGATCTAATATTCAGAAAAAATGAAAATCCAACTCAGCATCCTAACACCGACGATTCCAAGCAGAAAAGAAGAACTTGCAAAACTGTCAGAAAAGATCGCAAAACAGATCGGTGATTTACCCGTTGAGCATTTGGCATTTTCCGACAACCGGACGCGAACAATCGGCGCAAAACGGCAAGCATTGCTAGACATTGCACGAGGTGAATACATTGCATTTGTGGATGATGACGACGACATTGAACCGGATTACGTCGCATCTATCCTCGACGCTATCCGCACGGATGCTGATGTCATCACGTATGAGCAAAACAGCTATTACAACGGCGCATTTTCCAAGGTGGTATTTGGATTAAATAATCAGGATCACCCGTTTCAACCTAACGCAATTACACTCCGCGCACCGTGGCACGTTTGTGTCTGGAAACGAGAGCTTGTCAAATCATGCCAATTTGGGGAATGCAATTACGGCGAAGACATCATCTGGGCGCGGCAGGCGCGGAAGAAAATCCGTTCTGGATTCCACATCGACAAGGTGCTTTGCACTTATCGCCACGACGCAGAATTGACAGCAGCACCGGAACCTGTTAGACTAACGACATGAGCCAGCTTACCGCATTTTTGTCATCGGCATCTGAAACCGGATTTGCGGTAATAGGGAATGAGCCGTTGACCGTAAATGGCGGGACTGAGGTAAATGCAGTGATAAACGATGTTGCCAATTCGCGGCAATATGCGGAAATCGGCATGGACACGGACACAACGCTTGATTGCGTTGTTAGACTTTCCGATTGGACGGCAGCATATACCGAAGCGGGATTGTTTTACGTTGGCAAACTGGCTACGGCGCGTGGTTTGTCGTTCCGTGTCGATGGTGTGGACGTGGGCGCGTCGTTCGTAACAATCAGGCTGAAAGACATTACAAGGGCATGAAAGTGGCAATGGAGTTTGATCGGCGCAAATTGCAGTCGTCGTTAAAAAAATACTCCAAGATGTTTGGCGACAACACCGGGCAGGCTGTCACACGCTGGGGTGTTCAAGTCGGCAGGGAGTTGGCACTTGCGACTCAGGTATTTGGTAAATCAAAAACGCGCAAACGGCAGATGATCGCCATGCGTAACGACGCTTTGAAGGTAATTGGAATTCAAGACGATCCAAAGCGCAAGGTTGATCTTAACACGCCTGAGGAAATCATTGCGTTCATCAATTCCAACCGGAAAAACAAGCACAAGCGGGTAAGAAAACTTCCTTCAAATTGGAAAACCGTTAGAAGACGGACATTTGATAAAGCCATGGCAATCAAAGGAATTGAGATTGGCCGCGCAAAAGGATCATGGCTAGGCGCATCAATGGACATTGCCAAAAAACAAACTGGCACGGCGCGGATTAGCATCGGCAAGAATTTTCTGTCTTACGCGCAAAAATGGGCAAAGCTAGGAAAAGGAAAAGCTGGATCATCTGATTTCAAGTCGCAATCGACTCTAGTTTCAACCGTGCCGTGGGTATCGGACAAATACGTTCTATCACCGCGGCATTCGGATTACGCCATTGATATGGCGTTGAAATCAACCGTCAAGTGGTATCGCAAAGCACTAAAAGAAGCAGATAAAAAATCATGAACCAAGTAAAACAAGCTGTAAAATCGTGGATCGACGACCAGAAACGAAGCTATCCATTGCTTGAGGACGTTCCTGTGGTCATGAACGGCGAACAAGAGGACGTAGTCATGCCGCTGATTGTGGTAATCGACGGGTCGTCAAACGTAGTTGAGCAGAACGGGGTGAGGCTGCACGGGGTCATGGAAGTCGGTTTGACAGTCGAACTTCACACCTTGCCAGAGGAATCAACGCAATCCGGCACACCATACACCGACGCGGTGACAATGGAGTCAGGATTGTTTGAAATCCTAGGAAACCGTAAATCCTTGGATTTCTTAAACGCGTCTAACAATTTGCAGGTGTTTGACAATCTAACAAGTTCTGGTATTATTTCCGTTAGAGACGAGCGACGAATCACATCCTATGACCTAGTCATAACCGCTTGTTTGAACAATCAGCAACCACAATCGACATGAGCCTTGCCACAGTTTACGGGACAGCACAATTTGGACTAGCAGATGACGCGACAGCTACTGGACTTTACGTCGGGTCTGTCAGCTACGACGGCACAAGTGAAACAGCAATGGCACCGGATCACATCGGATGTGACGTTGGACTTGCCGTTTACAACCCGAAAAAGGACATTTCAGTCGATGGCATTATTAAGACCAAGGGGACTGGACTTGTCGATAATATCGGCAGCGTGATTACTTTGGCAAACACTACGAGCAATTCGCGCACACGGCTTAACGAAGGACTCGGAGAGAGCATAGCCTCGGCAACCGGAGCAAGCATCATCATCACTGGCAACAGCATTAAGCCAACGGCAACTGGATTTGAGGAAGGATCACTAGCCGGCATTTATTGTCCGTTTGTAGCCGCTGGAACCGTTGTCGCGCTAACCTGATTTGACACCTAAGAAAATGGAAAACTACAACGGCAGCAACGCAACACAATCGGGCGACATCAATCTTGTCAGCGCATTGATGGCGTGTGCCATACCGCTGAAAAAAGATTGTCCGCTTGACCTAATCAACAGCGAGTCGAACGGGCGGCAATACGCCAGGTTCTCGCTAGAACCAGCAAGTGACGACGGCAAGCACACATCACAGGCTTGTGTCGAACACTGGACGGGCATTAAAAAGCTAGTCGATTCTCATCCGTTTGCGGAAATCTGCACGTTCATATCGGCGCGGCCAGTGAGTTGCATGTCGATCAGCGATTGGCTTGACTACGCGGTTGAATATCTGAAAGCACGTGGAATCGAATTGCCGGGTTTGCGTGGAATCTCTGATATTCCAATGTTCGTTTCACGATTCCCGTCGAATCCAGAAAGCTACATTCTTGCGTTTGTGGCGAATCGAAAAACGTGCTTTGATCTATTCCATACGGCCAAGCGCAGCGTGTTCATGGAAAATGAAGGTTCATCGGTATTGCTCGACATTAAACTACCAAGACATGAGCGCAACGAATTTTTAAGCAGACTCCAAGGATGAAAACACGACACAACATATTGGCTACGGCATGGACAGGCGCACCGCTCACACTGGCAGGGCGGGAATTGGTATTGACGGCAGGACGCTACGAGCTTTTGAAATCGTGGGGGAATGTCCTATTTTCCGACACCGGAAGCGACCAGTCGCAAACCCACGCAATGCACGAAGTCGCGTTGTTGTGCTACGCAAGCTCGGCAATGATCGTGGAACTCCGCAAGATGACCGCTGATGACCGTCACAAGACCGTGGTGGACTTCATGCTGGATTTTGAGGAAGAACTACCAGGCGTGATCGAAGGGCTGGTAGAACGAATTACGGCGACAAAACTCAGCGCGGCAGAAAGCGAGGGCGGGGGAAAGCAGGAGGGCCAAGCGCAAATCCCCACTGGCTAGCGTCGGTGGAACTCTTTGCAATGAAGCACAACGTAAGCGCGGAACATTTGATATGGGAAACAGACATGAGCAAACTACTTCAAATCATGATGGCGAACGGAATATCGTTAGGCAATCGGTATCGGTGGGTGTCAAACATGGAACTGGATCCGGAGATGGAAAAACGCTACGATGAACTAGCAAGAAAGGAGTTTGTATATGTCGATTAACACAACAGTAAAAGTAGGGTTTGACGGGACGGCGGTAAAGACCGGATTGAAAAACATCGGCGGGATGTTTGGCAAGTTTTCCAAGGAAGTCGGAATTGGCGCGGCTCGGAAAGTTGGGGAGTTCGGTACTGATTGGGTAGGCAAGTCGATACAATTTCTAGTCGAAGGAGCAACGGGAATTTTTGACTTTGCAGGGGAATTGAAAGACCTTTCCGCGCTTACTGGCGAGTCGGCGCAAGAACTCATGATTTTGAATGAGCAGTTAAGACTTGCAGGAGTTGAAGGAGGCGAAACAGGCAAACAGCTTTTGACTTTCTCAAAGGCGATTTACGAATCAGTCGAAGCAGCCAAGAAAGGCGAAAAGGATGACGTTTGGAATATTTTCAGCGATCTAGGATTGACGTTAGCAGATTTGATGCGCATGAAACCAGCAGCGCAAATTGAAGCTATTTTTTCAGCGATGAGCGCAAATAACGTGCCAAGAGAAACGGCAAACGCATACATTGAAAAGCTGTTTGGTGGTGTAAAAGGAGTTTTGAAATACGGCAAAGTGTTCGCTGACGGCATGGCTGAAAGTAGACAAGTAGCAATCAACAATCTCGGGCCATTGTTGAAAATGACCGACGAATATATTGCTGGATTGGAATCTGCCGGTGACGAAACTGGAAGGTTTAAAAATGCGCAATTGCAACTTTCTAGCGCATTTGTCAAAGGGCTAACAAATGGCAGCACTGGGCAAATTTTAACAACACAACTAAAAGACTTATTTGATGGCGTTGGGAAAGCTGCTGAATTGCTAGAACGCGCTGGTAGGGTGCTGAGAAACACTTTTATTTATATTAATGAAGTCGGATTTGGCAAAGTATTTGACGATCTGAAAAAAGGATTTGACGGATGGGCCGAAGACATTGGCGCAAAGATTGGCCAAGCAATCAAAGACGCAATAAAAAGCCTAGTCGCAGGAACTCCATTGCAAAGCATGTTTGAGCCGTCGCCTGTTGCATTTGCGGGGCCGCCGTCCAATCTCGCAAACACAATGAAAAAACAAGAAGAAAGAAAACCTGGATGGGCGTTTGGCTACAATCCACCTGAAGGATATAACGAAGCAATTTTGAACGTTTTAAAATTGATTTACAAAACAAACGTCAACCCAATATATTTCAAATGAGCATTTCCAACGTATACGGAATAGCACCTTACACGTGGATTCCTGGGCCTGACTTCCAAGCCGGATTTGACGACAAGGGCAAGTGGACTGGCAGTCAAACATTTACTTGCCGCAAGTTTGATTTTGACTCGACACCGATTCAAACGGCATTTCAAAAAGGCCAGTCTGCAACCGTGCTGTATTCTAACTTGTCGGCAAAATGGAATTTTTTAACTGTCGATTCTGTTACCCATGAACATGAGCCGGGAGGACTGACAAAAATCCGCGTTGTTTACACTGGATATTCTGCCGATTGGGAGTTTGACAAAAACGACGACAGCGGGACTTACGCTTACAATGCCACGCTGTCAGAAGCTCCTATAATGACACATCCTGATTTCATTGCTAAGGTGCTTGAAGTTGACAAGTTTTTGATTGCGGGCTGTCTTGACGGCAGATACGCGAGAGACGATAAAAATTCTTCAATCAACACTTACTACATCAAAAACCTACTTGGCGAAGAAGTGGGAACGATCACTAACGCAGATTCTATCAAGTGGTTTAAAATTATTGTCAGAGATAAAGAGGAAACGTGGGAAACATCGCAAATCGAATGGACTCACAGCGCGACAGATCAAGGCGGTGTTGACGCTTCATATCTAGAAAAGCTCGGATGGATTGACCCTGACCCAGACGGCGATCCTCCGGTAATTGCGGGCAGGAATTGGAGACTAACTGGAATAACCGACAGCCAAACCAAACAAGGCACGGAAACGACCAGCGATTATTCGATCACATGGCTCATGTCTCCGCCCGGACAAGAGTGGAACGTTACAAAATATACTAAGCCGGAGTAATGGGTAATCCTAGAAATATTCCGATTGTTGTTCCAGCCGTAAAAAAACGTGGGGACGAAATTACGGCAGAATGGGCAAACCAATTAAGGGATGCTGTTGTTCGTTTGAAAAATCGCGGAACAATAGATAAAACATTTCCAGTTGGCGGCGGATATGTCCATCCATACAAGATTTTCGTCAACTACGACGGATCAGCCTATTCCATGCAAATGCAGATTGGCCGATTTACCGTAATGAAACTCATCAACGTTTCCGGTAATTTTGCGCTAATTTCTGCAGACCAGTCGTTGGCCTACGATTCCAGCGCAGGGGCATTTCGCGGCGATGATTTTGACACAAACACGCTTGGATACATGGCGTTGTCAAAATCCACAACATACGGCGTGTGGGTGACAAGCGGTGTTACAGAATCGCTTGGGTATGGAAGCCGGCAGACAGACTACGATAAACTAGACGATTACCGTGCAGGAGGGGCGACCGTTAGAATTAGCAGCACTTACACCGTGTATACAGACGCGGCAACTTACGCGGCAACTTTCGTGACCGGATTATCGCGTGGGCAGGCAGTTTTTTACATTGGACAGATTCAAACAGGATCGTCGGGAGAATCAACCGTCAAGCAATGGCGTAAATCGGACATCACAGTTGGAAATATCGCAATTCCTGACGATTTGCACTTTGTTTCGACAGACGTTAATAACTCGATTACAGCAGGAGCGGACAAGGGCGCATACTATGACGCACCTTGACAATGCAGGGAATCTAACATAAAATGACGACATGGCAATTTCAGCGGCACAAACGATTACGGGGAGCAACTGCCAAGGACAGGCGACATCGGCACTTGTCTCGGGAATTGTTCAGATTGGCGCAAGTCAAACGGCAGTGCAATTTCCAACAGCGGACATTGGCTATGCAATCGGGATCGAATTTGTCGCGTCAGGTGGGACCGCAACAATTGACCTGCAATCAGGCGTAGCGACCGGATCGGCTGCATACGTGGCTGGGACGGCGCAGGTTGAAACGGCTACGGTTGTCGCGGCAGGTGGCGCAACGCCTAACGGGCCATGCTTATTGACGTTTACAAGCGCGGCAGTGGCAGGATCACCGCTGACTGTATCTGTCGCGCTTACAACGGCCAGCAACAACGCCACGCTTGTCGCAGCGGCACTTGCGGCAGGATTAGCGGCAAATACCGCAATCGCTGCCGTATGGACAGTGACAAGCTCAGCAGCGGACATTATCATGACGCGCAAGTCGGATGCGAACGGCTATAAATACGCAAACGAAAGCGGCACTAATCTAGCAATTCCAGCCGGACTTGGAATCACCGCTGCACCAACGAGCGCAAACACGACACCAGGCGTTGTTTCGTCCGGCGTCCGAATTACGGATGGGGACGGCAAGGATTTTGAAGGCGTTACGCTTGTAAACATGGCAACGCTTTATTCGCTGGAGATCAACAACACAAGCGGATCAGCTACGGCTGGCAACGGCACGCAAGTTTTAACCACGCCATCTAAATTCTGGAACAGCAGCGGCAACACTGGCACGCTATTGACCGCCGACCTTGTGATCACATCCACAGCGGCAGGAACTAACTCAACCGTAACCGTTATCGGCAAATCAACATGAGACCTGGCAAATTTAATCTGACCCCAGTAGTTTACGGCGATACTTGGAATGGCTTGTCGTGCGTCTATTCATCGACGGGGAACACGTTTGACAGTGACCTTGCAACAGTAAAAATGTATTTCCGCGACACTGACGGGACGCTCGGACTGTCGCTAACATCATCGGCAGGAATTGTAATTAACAATGCCAACAGCTACGATTTTACCGTTTCACCGATTACTCCGCTGACGTTATCTGTTGGCGTTTGGTATTGGAGCATTGAGACTACATCGGCGGCAGGAGTTATCAAAACCTACATTGCCGGCACACTGGAAGTGCTAGACGACCCCACACGAGCATAACATGGACACAATAACCATTACCGTTGCAGAAAATGATCCCGACGTGGTTGTCAGCGCAACGCTAAACGAGGATGCGGTGACGATTACGCTTAACGAAGCGGCAGTCGGGGCGACCGGGCCAGCAGGCGCAGATGGCGGAACGTCGGATGTAAAAAGCGCATCATTTACGGCAGCAAATGACAAGCAATACACCGTAGTAGCAACACTTACCGTCACAGACCCGTCGCCAGTTCAAGGGAAAGGATTTGAAGTATTTCTACGCAACGGCACAGCAACAATCGGCGGCACGGCTTACACGCGCTCAGGAACGACAATACGGAGGATTTACCATTCCGGCGCATGGACAAACACTCCATACGTTTCCCCGATTGTCAGCGCGGACATTTCAGACGCTACAAGCGCAGCAACGGCAAACACGGTTGTCAGGCGGGATATATTAGGCGGTGCAGAATTTGGGGAAATTATTGCCGGTTCTCTTTTTACAACTTCAAATATCGGCGCAATCTTCACAAGTGGAACTGACGCAAACATTTTTACTTCTGGAATAAATGCGCCTATTTACACTCAGGGAGCAAATGCTGTCATTTACACTCAGGGAGCAAATGCGGTTATTTACACACAGGGGGCAAGTGCCAACATTGAAGCACAAAACTCTAGCGCATCCGTCAAGGCTTGGAATTTTGCCGCATACGACGCAACAGCAGGCGCATCCCTTAAGAACAGCGCAGGCACGGCAATCCTGACTTGGGGCGCAACGGCTGGTAACATCAGCATAACCGTCAACACGACAAGCACGGGGCATTTTTTCAGCAATCCTAGCACAGCCGAGGCTGGGCATTTCCTGACAAAAAACGGCACAACGCCGACGCTTGTTGCTGGGCGATCCGCATGGTTTTCAAACGCGTCTGGAGAGCCACAATTTAAGAACGGGACAAGCTCGGCAATTACGCTTATTTACAGCGGCGGCGCACTTGGCACACCAGCAAGCGGCACGCTGACGAACTGCACCGGACTGCCAATCTCCACCGGAGTCAGCGGACTAGGGACGGGCGTTACTACGGCACTAGCGGTCAACGTCGGCACAGCAGGGGCATTTGTTGTCAACGGTGGCGCACTCGGCACGCCTAGCAGCGGAACGCTCACAAGCTGCACAGGCTTGCCAATCTCCACCGGAGTCAGCGGACTAGGGACAAATGTATCTTACGCGTTAGCAATTAACGTCGGAACATCTGGATCATTTGTGGTGCGTGATGGCGCACTCGGCACACCAGCAAGCGGCACGCTGACAAACTGCACAGGCTTGCCAATCAGCACTGGAGTGAGCGGACTAGGCACAGGAGTAGCGACATTGCTCACAGGCACGCCAAGCGGAACGGGTGGGCCAATCGGGACTACTTCGCCAACGATCACCACTCCGACCATCGCGCAAATAAACACAACGGCTGGTGGGCAGCTTCTTTTAACCGGAAGCGGCGGTAGCGGTATTTTACAGCTCAAGGCGACCAGCACATCGGGGTTTTCGAGTTGCGACTTGCAAGATACAGCAGGAACGCAGGTTGGCGGGTTTGGCTACGGACAATCCTCAGCAGGGGCCTACGCATCAGAAGCCTATTTCTATGGCACGAACAAGCGGCTTGTTCTAGCGTCTCAGCAAACCTCACGGCATCTAGTCATCAACACATCGGGCGGCGTTACAATCGGGGCAACCACTGATGCGGGGGCTACGAATCTGCTTGTGGCGGGATCATCAAAGTCCAACGCAGGATTCATCTACGGCACGTTTACAGTCGGCACATTTCCATCAACGACTTACCTAGAAGCAGTCGTCACAGACGCTCTTACTCCAGTAATCGGCGCGGCGGTGGCAGCAGGCGGATCGGCAAAATGCAAGGTCATGTATAACGGCAGCGCAAAAATCGTAACAGCAGTTTTATGAAAATACCATACGAGATACTCATCAGGGGCAATCCAGACGGAACATTGTCCGGTTGTCATGCAATCGACACAATAGGAGGAGACGCAAGGCCGATTACGCAAGACGATCTTGCCGCAATCGCTCCGGCTATCAATGCGTCGGCACTGGCCACAAACGCTGCAGAACTTGAACGGGTCAGAGCGGAACTTGCAGATCGTAACGCGCTCATTGAAAGCGCGAAAACTGCAATCAAAGGCGCAATCGCGGATGCAAGTCTTGACGACACGGCAACCGTCGCCACCATCGCTCAAGTTGTCGCCGTTGCTGAATTGCCAGCAATCGAAAAACGCCGACTGGAAATCCAAGCGGAAATTGCACGGAAACAAGCTGAACTTGAATCTCTGACCGTATGAATGAATTAAACCATCTCACCGCCATAGGAAAAATCATGCCCGACTTTTACGATGGCCTAACAAAAGCTGTTTGCACCATGTTTGCCAGCGGCGCAACGCTTTTCATTGCTAACGAAGCACCTCCACAATTTGAGCTTGTGAAATTTGCTTCTGGTCTGACTGGATGGGGACTCGCACTGACGACGATTTACATCCTCGGAAAAACAGTTAAGCATCTTTTTGAAAAGCTGGAGCTGAAAGACAAGCGCATCGAAGAACTTCACGAACGCGCAACAAAGAAAGCAGAACAAGACCATGAAACTACGCCATAGCCTAGCATTCATCCTTGCCGCGATGATTCTATCGTCTTGCACCATCGCAACTCCGGGCGCGAGCTTTACCGTGGACAAGGAAGTCATTCCTGCAATCATCACAATCCTCGACAACAAATGATTGAGGAAAAAGATTACAGTGACGACTTTGACACCGGCGATGAGACGACTTATCAGGAAATCTTCACACAAATACCATGAGCATTACACCACCAAGCAGGCCACAGGCAACGCCAGGTGAAATAATTGTCAAGATTCCAACATCAGTTAAACACAAATACAAAGTTATCCTTGTCGGCGTTCGCGGGTATTACCGGGACAGCATGGGAGAAGTTGGAAAAAACGACCGTGGAATTTACGACGATGCGATGTTTGTCATTGCTCCTGATTTCTTTGGTAGCTGGAACGCCAACACCGATCCCAGCTACTCCGACAGACAAAAGCCGGATGTTTCCGTGTTGTCCCCTGGCGTTCACCTCTACAAAAAAGGAAAGCACAAGATCGCATCACCGCTCGGCTACGCTGCATTCAGACCAGCAACGCCTAACGAGGAACTGCCAGTCACCCGCAGCGGCAAGCCTAGTTTCGGAGTGGCAATCAACATCCACAAGGGCGGCATCAACGGGACAAGCTCACTAGGCTGTCAGACGATACCACCGGATCAATGGGATTCATTCCGCAGCACCGTTTACATGCTCATGGATCGCTACGACCAGAGCGTCATTCCCTACGTTTTGACGGTAATCGCATAACACCATACACCATGCCGCCAATGACCCACATATTCATCGGCGGATTAAGATTTGAGATTGTCCGTGAGAACATCCACGAATACGGACTAATGCGCTTCGACGAGCGGCAGATTGTCATAAGCAGCAACGTCACCGATCCATCCGTCTGCATGACTACGCTACGTCATGAAATGATTCACGCGGCATTAGAAATCGCAGGAATTTCACACATGAGACGATACGACGAGGAGCCGATCGTTCGCGCAATCGAAAACCTTTTTTTCCCAGCGTGGGACGCAATCAACAATCAAACACTCAACCTAACATCGCCATGACAAAAAAAGAAATTGCAATGGAAGAAATGGATCGAATGCCGAACGTCTCTAATCACATGATGGCAAAGAAATTGCACAAGTCATATCCTGGAATCTTCCCATCAATGGAAAATGCAAGAACAATGATTCGGGCAATACGTGGAGCGCAGGGTAACGTCGGGACTAAAAGTGCAGTTAAAAAAAGCGTAACTCCAGTAGCTAGGTTCATCCGCGAAACGCCTTGGCGAAGTCTCATGCCGAAATCGACTGCCGAAGTGACGGAGCCGGTTGTTATTTCTGGCAAGCGCAAAGTGCTAATTCTGTCCGACATCCACTTCCCGTTCCACGACGAGGCCGCGCTGATGACGGCACTGGAGCACGGCCACAAAGAAGAATGCGACACCGTCATCCTCAACGGAGACACAATCGAGAACTACGGCGTTTCGAGATGGGAGCCAGATCCACGCCGGCGCAATCTGCAACACGAATTGCAAACATGCCGGGAAGGTCTTGCCATGATTCGTTCGGCATTTCCGAAGGCTGACATCTATTTCAAGTTTGGCAACCACGACGACCGTCTTGAGCAATACCTAAAGAAAAACGCGCCGTTGTTGCTCGACGTGCCGGAATGTTCGTTGGAGTCTTTGTTGAAATTAGACGAATTGAAAATCAAAGTTGTCAGATCCAAGCAGGTCATCAAAAGCGGCAACTTGCTAGTCCTGCACGGCCACGAACTGCCGAAAGGACTTGCCAATCCGGTTTGTGCGGCCAAGCGGTTATATGACAGACTTAGGACAACTTCAATCTGCGGCCACTTCCATCAGCACTCGAATTATACCGACGCAATCGGCATCATCAGCGCAGGCGATAAAAAAGTGACAAGCTGCTGGACTACCGGCTGTCTTTGTGACCTCTCGCCAGAATACGCAATCAGCAACAACTGGACACATGGATTTGCTATTCAGGACATGCATGATGATGGCAATTTTTCGTTGTTTAATTTGATGATTATCAACGGCAAGGTGCATTGACAAGTCGGCAAAAAAGACGATTTACCGGCGTTTTGTGCATTGTTTCGTCATGCTTGGCGAGTTGATTGCCATTTTTCAAGGTTCCGCAATGCTTACAACCATATCGTTGACACTACCGAAATGGTATCCAATCAGGATCAACACTTGTCATCTTCCTACAAACAGATTCGACAACCGAAAGACAATCCGCCTAATTGTTAGGCTTAGACTGTCTCACTTGTTACTTCCTCATAAACGAGTTCGCATAACCAGATCGCAACGATTTTTCAATCGCATCTCATTCTATCCGTGGGCTGTAGCTGTAAGGCGGAATCAAACAAATGAGAAGTCACATACTATTTCAGAAAAGTCGCGGTAAACTTTTCCCCATTGTAACCAGCGGCACTATCCAACTTGCATCATCGGACTCATGGCTTGCTATGTGACTTGATCCAATGGTTACAAAAGGAAAAAACCGCCCGATCTCTTACCTCGGACGGCTTTTTAGCTGATGTGACACACGCAGCGGAAAATCTCTTAGCAAGGTAAGAGCTTGCGAACGACAGAAAAATGCCATATTCTCAGAAAAAAGCAACTATTTTTTCACCGTGGAATCCTTGTAGAATAAGGGAAAATGAAAATACTTGAAAAAAGTTCTTGCGTTTTTTCATCTGAAAGGCTACTTTTGCGCCGTCAAGCAACAACAACAATATGAAAAACGAAATACGAGTCATTTTTTTCCAAGGTATCCATAGCCACATACTTTGCTATTTTTGCAAATGGTTAATCGAGCTCGGAGCCGTCGCAACACTCGACAGTGACGGCATTCTTACTAATGCATCACCTGAGCAAATTGTCGAAGTCACGAGAGGCTACGCGCTTTATATTCCAGCATGACAAAAACAGGGGCGCGGCTGCAACGCGCTTAATTTTACTACAATGAACCAAACCAAACAACGCGGCGGCAAACGCATCGGGTCAGGCCGCAAGCCTGGCATTAAAAAAGCGCGAAACAGGATTGCACGCAGTATCACGTTGCATCGTGATACATGGGCAAAGATCGAACGCAAACGCGGCGAAAAATCTCCATCTAAATTCATCGAATCAAAACTATGAAAACATACATCGAACAATACGCGCTGACTACCAGCCACAACAGAAACAGAAACCGCAAGCGGCACACCCGCTTGAAAACAATCATCACGCGCATTGCCACGACACTGGCAATCGGCGCGGCAACCTATTACGCAAGCCGCTATGTGGGATGATCGAGATGACGACTACCGAGAAGAAGTCCGCAACTACATCCGCTGCCGTGACGGTCTTTGCGGGGCTGATGACTGCCCGACATGCAGGCCGGGAAATTTCACGGACGGCGTTTGGAATGAGGACATCGAACAGGAAACAATCAAAGATGATTGAATATGACAACAGCAAAACAAATTAACGACGGCGGCAGCGTCACCGCGGATCTGATCTCGGAAAGGTTTGTTGCGGGACACGGAACGTTAGAAGAAAAGGTGAAATCTGTCGGAGGATTATCAATACGCGACTACTTCGCGGCGGCGGCGATGCAGGGACTTGTGAGCGCGGTAATTACAGCGGCAGCAGAATCAGCTCGCGACCCAGATCAAACTGGCAAGGAATTATCAGAAGCGTGTTACGTATTAGCTGATAAAATGCTCGCCGCAAGAAAGGAGGGCGCATGACCGACCATAAAAACGCATTGCGGGATTACTCGACCGACAGCCTCGTCAAGATTCTCCGCGATTTACAGCGCAAGCACCAGCACGACCGATGGGACATCGGCAGGATCGCGGCAATCAAATCCTTACTCAAGCAAAGGGGGATCGTGCTGTCATGATTCCAGAACACTCTCCCCGCCAAGTGGCGGATCGGGAAACAGGCCCGTTGTCGTCGTCAACTGTTCAGGCGACGGCGGCAACGGGAAACAATCCGGTGACCTTGTTTTTATACATCGCGGCGGACGCGCAGCATCTGGAGCCTTACAAGCTAACGCTGGAATCCGAGCTTATCATCGCCGCCGCCGACGAAATCAATCAGCTACGCGAAAAGCTGGCCAGCGCAAAAAAGGAAATCACCTGCTGTATCCGCAAACTTGAAACCATTTATCAAAACATCGAAACGAAAACACTATGAGCAATCAACTACACAAACTAAAAATCGACCTATTGAAAATACCGTCTGCCGCAATCAAACCGGGCAAAAACGGCAGGACATACCTCATAATTGACGTTGAAGAAAGCCAGCTATTCCAAGGCAAAACCGCGCTTTACCTCGACATCGACATGCGCGAAAACCGCGACGGCGAGGACCAATATGGAAACACTCACATGCTGGTTATTTCTCCAACGAAGGAACAGCGACTAGCCAAGGAGAAAACGCCTATTCTCGGCAATGCCAAGACCTACGTTTTTCCAGATAGGAACATGCCGCAATCATCGGCACCGAAGCGGACAACAACTGATGACGATGATTCCATTCCCTTTTAATCTAAGAAAAAAACACTATGAACGAAATCACCGAAACAAAGAAACCGCGCACGTTGAAAGGCTTGCTGTCGGAAGAAAACGTCAAACAGCAATTTGCGCTAGCATTGCCAAAACATCTCAATGCTGACCGATTTGCGCGAGTCGCAATCACCGCGTTGACCAGGACACCGAAGCTGCAAGAATGCACACCGGAGAGCTTCATGAAGTGCCTGCTCGACCTAAGCGCACTTGGAATCGAACCGGATGGCAGAAGGGCGCATTTGATTCCCTACGGAAAAGAATGCACTCTCATCTTGGACTACAAAGGAATTGCCGAGCTTGTCATGCGCTCAGGAACGGTAAGCAGCATCCACGCCGATAAGGTTTGCGAACACGACCAGTTTGTCAGCAATCGCGGCAAGATTGAAAAGCACGTTGTCGATTACAAAGCACCACGCGGCAACAGTTATGCTTACTACGTTCTTATCACGTTCAAGGACGGAACAGAGAAAAGCGAAGTAATGACCCGCGATGAATGCGAGGCGATCCGAAAACGATCACGCGCTGGAAACTCAGGGCCATGGGTGACTGACTTCGATGAGATGGCAAAAAAGACAGTTTTTCGCCGCGCATCGAAATGGCTACCGTTATCACCGGAGATCCAAGACGTTATTCGGCGCGATGAGGAAACCGAGTATCGCAACGTAACACCGCCGCCACAGCCCCCGATCAACCCGTTTGCGCTATCTACACCGGAAACGACGGAAAACGCCGCCACGGTCACCCTTGACGAAACAGAGCAGGAAGGAGAAATTAAACCATGACACACGACAAAATGATAGCAGTGATTTTGCACCATAAAAACGGGGGCAAGGTGGAACACAAAGCCAAAGAGGGCAATTTTTGGAGGCTAATTGTAAAACCTACATGGGATTTCGAGGCGTTTGACTACCGCGCCAAACCGGAACCGCACGTAATTTATGCCGATTTCAACGACAATGAACAACCGCTTTTTTGCAGTCGGGAAAAATATACGCCTCCATTTGGCAGAAAGCTTAGAAAATTTGTGGAGGTGGAAGAATGATCATACTCGACACCGAACAAGGGAGCCTGGACTGGATCACGGCGCGGCTATGGCGTTTGACTGGATCGGCGCTAAAATCGAACATCACGGCGACAGGCGCGTTGTCAAAATCACAAGCGGCCATTGCTGCAATCGACAAGCTCATTGCTGGACTCGACGCGGCAAACGAAATGCGGACAAATCCCGATGCGATTGCAGGACTGGATGATTGGCAGGTTCAAGAATGGATCGGACACTATACCGGGGAGAAGTTTGCCGGAAACAAACATACCCGGCGCGGCAACGATCTTGAGCCGGACGCGCTGGCAGCATTGCAAGAACGAATCGGGATGCAGATTGACCCCGTGGGCATGTGCATCATGGGCGAGGATCCGAACGGCGTTGTTTCATGCTCGCCGGATGGACTAATTTATCATGACGGCATACTTGTGGCCGGTGCCGAAGTCAAATGCCCGACGCTGGCGACTTTCTATGGCTATCTTGCTGACAACGCATTACCCGACGAATACAAGCTCCAGGTTCATGCAGGCATGGCGATCTGCGAAGTCGATCAATGGCATTTTGCCGCGTATTTCAAGGGCAAGCCGTTGTTTTATGTTTACGTTGAAGCAGATGAATTTACCGAAAAACTTGGCGACTCATTGCAAGACTTTCGCGCAATGTATGAGGAACGGTTCTGGAAGATTTCCAGCGTTATGAAGGAACTTGCACAGAACAGCCAAGCACAGGAATGATGTAATCATTTCCTGATGCGCCATGTTGTAATTTTATGACAATTGTCCTTCCAATTAAGCTGACACTATGAGTAAAACAATTATCGGAATTGACCCTGGCAAAAGCGGTGGAATTGCATGGATCACGGACGGGAAACCGTGCGTGGAGAAAATGCCTGATACACTGCAAGATTTGTGGGAGCTAATTGTTTCCATAAGCATGAACGCTGGAATTGGAGGAACGGACATACACGCTTATATCGAGCAAGTGCATTCATCGCCGCAGATGGGCGTAAAATCAGCATTTACTTTTGGCAATGGTTTTGGGCACCTTGAGATGGCACTAACCGCCGCTGGCATACCGTTTACTAGAATACGTCCACAAGTATGGCAGAAAAAGCTTGGGTGCATGACAAAAGGAAACAAGAATATTACCAAACAAAAAGCGCAAGAGCTTTTTCCTGGCATCAAAGTGACTCACGCTATTGCTGACGCTCTTTTGATTGCTACATACGGAAAATCAATTTGACAAATCTTAATATTATACTAACTTAGCTTTGTTGCTTTGCATCCACTCGTAGATACCGAGATGAAAACACACAAAACAAATGCGCCGTCGTGCGATTGCTTGCCACTTTTTAAGTGGGTATCTCCTGCAATCCATGACGGCGAACCTGTTTTAATTATGTCAATCAATAGCAAGTTAACGCCAGAGGAAAAAAGGCTAATAAAAATTGCAAGAGGGAAAGCATATCGAAAGAATAATCCCGAAAAGAAAGCCGCAAGCGCAAAGGCTTGGAGAGATAAAAATAAAGAAAAGATACGTGAGCATTACAAGGAGTGGGCTGCAAGCAATCCCGGAGTGCAAACGCAAAGAAGTAGGAATTTTCGTAAAAACAATTCTGAAAAGGTAAAAGCATACAAAACACAATGGAGGAACAAGAACCGCGACAAGCTTGCTCAGTATCGCAAAACTTGGGATGCAAAACATCCGGGAAAGTCTGTTGCTAAAGCATTAGAATGGGCAAAAAACAACCCTGAAAAAAGAGCGTCAATAATGATTGCTGTAAAAGGGAGAATTAGAGCGGCAAAAAAATCTGCGCCCGTTGGTGAATTAAAAGCAATTAAGGAATGGGCAAAACAATGGAAATCTTTAACGGTTGTATCTTGCCATTGGTGCAAGGACGCATTTACACCTAACAAATGCCAAGCAGATCATGTTATGCCAATAGCAAAAGGCGGGGCGCATTGCTTAACAAATTTGGTTATTGCTTGCCAGTCTTGCAATCACCGCAAAAGTGATAAACACCCTGATGCATGGCTGAAAGAAATTAACGACACTAGGCGGAGCAAAGGACCGGCTATTGAGCTGGAAATTTTGCCTTATTACAAAGATTGAAAAAAATGATTTACTTTTATCAACTAGCCGCGTAGATTGCGGCCGCACAGAAAACAACTATGAAAACACAAACGGAATACGAAAAATTCTTACAATCAAAAATTAAGATTGAAAAAGAGCAAGGGCATGTAATACAGGCAAGCGGAATCAATCCGATTTTAAAACCGCATCAAAAAGCGATTGTAGAATGGATGGTGAAAGGAGGCAGACGCGCTTGCTTTGCTAGTTTCGGACTTGGCAAGTCTATCATTCAGCTTGAAGCAGTTCGCATCACACGCGACATTTCTGGAGGCATGGGATTGATTGTTATACCGTTAGGAGTGCGGCAAGAGTTTGTCCGTGATAGCATCGAGATTCTTAAATGGGAACACGCGCCTAAATTCATTCGCAGAATTGAAGAGGCTACCGACCCTAACAGAATTTACATGACCAACTATGAAACAATTAGAGACGGAAAACTTGATCCGGCTGATTTTTCAGTCGCAACACTTGATGAGGCTAGTGTCTTGCGCGGATTTGGCGGCAGTAAGACCTTTCGTGAGTTCATGCGATTATTTACCGGAGACGGTGGCCCTAGTCGCAATCATCGCCAAGATGGTAAAACTGTGCAGTTTCGATTTGTAGCAACAGCGACACCGTCGCCGAATGATTACATAGAGCTTCTGGCTTACGCTGATTTTTTGGGAATTATGGATGTGTCACAAGCAAAAACGCGCTTTTTTAAACGAGATAGCACAAAGGCTGACAAGTTGACATTACACGCGCACAAAGAAGAGGAGTTCTGGTTATGGGTTAGCAGTTGGGCTTTATTTGTGCAACGGCCAAGCGACCTTGGATTCTCCGATGAAGGATATTCAATGCCTCCATTGCAAGTGCGCTGGCATGAAGTTCAGACAGATCACAAAAACGCAGGATACGATAAGCTGGGGCAAGGTAAACTGCTAAAAGATGCAGCAATTGGAATCCAAGACGCAAGCCGCGAAAAACGCGAATCACTAACAAAGCGAGTCGATAAAATGCTAGAAATTCGCAATGAGTTTCCAGACGATCATGTTCTAATTTGGCACGATTTAGAGGATGAGCGCCACGCAATACAACAAGCAATTCCACAATCGAAAGCGGTTTTTGGCAGTCAGGAATTAGAACTGCGGGAAAAGCTTATCATTGATTTTTCCAACGGTGAATATGCTGAACTTTCAACAAAACCGCGCATCGCGGGAAGCGGGTGCAATTTTCAAAGGCATTGCCACTGGTCAATCTTTCTTGGAATCGGATTCAAGTTTAATGATTTCATCCAAGCAATTCACAGGGTGCAGCGTTTTGGACAAAACAAGCCCGTGAGAGTTGATATTATTTTTTCCGAAGCAGAAAGAGGAGTTCGCCAACAACTTGAAAGAAAATGGCAACAACATGAAAAATTAACTAAAAAAATGAGCGATATTATTAAGACATTTGGGCTATCAGCGCAAGCGATGGCGGGGACATTGGCGCGAGGCATGGGAATGGATCGACTAGAGATTCAAGGCGAGCATTACCGTATCGTAAACAATGACACGGTAATTGAAACGGCGGCATTGCCAGAGAATAGCGTTGACTTGATTGTCACTTCTATTCCATTTTCAACGCAATACGAATACAGTCCTAACTATGCTGATTTCGGACACAGCGAAGGCAACGAAGAGTTTTTCGATCAGATGGATTTTCTAACTCCTAACTTGCTACGAGCATTGAAACCCGGGCGGCTAGCATGCATTCACGTCAAAGATCGAATCATTCCAGGCGGCATGACAGGGCTAGGATTCCAGACCGTTTACCCTTTCCACATGCACACGATGAATCATTTCTTGAAGCATGGATTTGCATACATGGGGATGAAAACAATTGTGACAGACGTTGTTAGGGAGAATGCTCAGACATACCGGCTAGGTTGGACTGAACAATGTAAGGATGGCACAAAAATGGGCGTTGGAATGCCTGAATACTTGCTCATGTTTCGTAAGCCTCAGACTGATTCGACAAAGGGATACGCAGATGAACCCGTTATCAAATCAAAACAGAAATACGCAAGATCACGCTGGCAAGCAGACGCTCAAGGATTTACAAGATCAAGCGGCAATCGTTTATTGAAAAAGTCAGACCTAGAGGGATTGAGCCACGCGGAAATCTATCAGCTTTTCAAACGTCACTCAGAAACGCAAATTTACAGCTTAGAAAACCACGTTGCTTGTGCGCAATGGTGCGATGAAATGCAAATGCTCCCCACAGGTTTTATGCTTCTTCACCCGCAATCATGGAGTGAGGAAGTCTGGACGGATGTAACGCGCATGATGACTCTCAACGCTCAACAATACACTAAAGGCCAAGAAATGCACCTTTGCCCCTTGCAATTCGACATTGTTGACCGTTGCATTTTGCAATTCACCAACAAGGGCGAAACTGTTTTTGACCCGTTCGGCGGCATCATGACAGTCCCATATCGCGCCATGAAATTCAAACGCAAAGGAATAGCGTTTGAACTGAACAAATCATATTTTGCAGACGGCGCAGGATGGTGCGCTGCGATGGAAGCGGAAATTAGCATTCCTGATTTGTTCGATCTGGAGTCATTGGAAAAAGATCAAGGCCAGAATGATTACACCGCTGAAAAAATCGAAGAGATTGCTGGCTTTGATTATTCAAAAGAATTGACAACAGCAGATTGAAAACACCATGAAATACACCTGGATAACAATAGCAATCGAACACGGTGCGCACCTGAACTGTCAGAAATACATCCGAGGCTATCGGGCCGCGGTATCATGGAAAAATAGACTTCCAGTAGTTAGCGAATACAGAAAAACATTTGAGGAGGCTTTAGAATCACTCGACACCGCAATTCATGATGACGCTGCCGAAACTTGACAAGCAACCTGAATGATGCAATAGTGGCGCGTCGCAAGACAATATCACACGACCAACGTGATAACAAAATTAAACAGCTTACCCGCCATTAGGCGCAGTTCTATTTGCTCTCAGGAGCATGTAGTTGGTCACTGCGAATGATGGCGGGCTTTTTATTTATACATGAAACTAACCATTGATCCAGAATTTAAGGCACTGATCCCGCCACTCGCGCCAGAAGAATTGGCACAGCTTGAAGCTAACATCTTAGCCGACGGCTGCCGTGATCCTCTTGTCGTTTGGGGCGGATTGTTGATTGACGGCCACAACCGGCACGCCATCTGCTCGAAGCACGGCCTGACGTTCCAGACCGTCGAGCGTGAGTTCGCCGACCGGCAAGCCGCGGAGCTGTGGATGATCGGAAACCAGATGGGCCGACGCAACCTCGAGAACATCGACAAGGTGCCGTTGCTCGAGCGCAAGCGGGAGATCTTGGCGGGCCAGGCGAAGGAACGGCAGATCCGCAAGCCCGCTGATTCTGTTCCGGAAAATTTACCGGAGCAAACCAAGGAAACCCGCGACGCCGTCGCCGCCGAGATCGGCGTTTCCGGCAAGACCTACGATGCTCTCCGCAAGGTTTCCAACGAGGGCACAGAAGAACTCAAGCAAGCCGTGCGCGACAAAAAGATCGGTGCATCAACAGCTGCCGAAATTGCTCACTTGCCAGCCGATACGCAAAAAGAAATTGCGTCACTACCAACGCGCAAGGAGATCGTTGAAGAAGTCAAGAAGCACGTGCACGTTGCACAAAATAGCGGCGAAAACGAATGGTACACGCCACCGCAATTTATCGAATCAGCGCGCAATGTGATGGGACAAATTGATTTGGATCCAGCAAGTAGCGAGATTGCCAACAAAATGGTGCAAGCATCTGTGATTTTCACGAAAGACGACGATGGACTAAGCAAGCAATGGAGCGGCAATGTTTGGATGAATCCACCATACGCGCAACCGCTTATGAGTCAATTTGCTGAAGCTGTCGCATCAAAGCATGAATCGGGAGAAATCAATCAAGCCATCGTGCTAGTAAATAACGCCACTGAAACGCAATGGTGGCAACGCATGGCGAGTTGTTCGTCTGCTGTTTGTTTTCCTAAAACCAGAATTCGCTTTTTGGATCCTGATGGTAATCCGGGCGCACCATTACAAGGACAATCAATTTTGTATTTTGGTAAAAACAAATCTGCTTTTGTGGAAGAATTTAGTAAATACGGAGCAACATACTCATGACTGGAGACACTGGGAAAATTAGATACCCGCAACGATCTAAGCAGATTATTGATTTTTCTGGAATCAGATTTGGAAATGCCACGCCTTCAAACGTCGATGGATTACTGGAGTTGGATAATCATTTTTTTGTCATATTTGAATTCAAGCACATATCAGCAGCAAAAATGAGCAAGGGCCAGAGAATGATGATTGAAAGGGTTTGCGATGCAATCCATGGCCGCAGGTCACCATCTGCTTATTGTGTTGCAATTGTGGCACATCACGACGCTCCAAGTCATCAAGAGATTGACGCAGCGAAATCAAAAGCCTTAGGAGTCAGATGGGATGGTGAATGGCTTAATGTATCGCAAACAAACACCACCGCGATGGATCAACTTAGCTTTTATCACAACATAGCTTTTAACAATCCCTTTTAAATTGCCATGAGAATCAGAACAATCAAACCAGAATTTTTCAACCATGAAGGAATTTACGATGCCGAGCAACAAAGCAAGTTGCCGTTGCGCTTGGCATTCATTGGCCTTTGGTGCGCTGCTGATCGTGAGGGACGTTTTAAGTGGGAGCCTCGCCGACTTGGAGTGCAAATTCTACCTTACGACAATGTTGACTTTTCACGCGTGCTTGACGCGTTGATGACGCGTGGATTTGTTGCTAAATACGTGTGCGAAAGCGTGCATTATGGACTGATTCCCACATTCCCGCGCCACCAGGTTATCAACAACAGGGAAAGAGAGTCAGAATTGCCAGAACCATTGCAATACGTTGATTGCGACGCGTGCTTGACGCGTGACGAACGCGTGCTTGACGCGGGTAAAGAGGAAGGGAAGGGAAGGGAATGGAACAAGGAAGGGAAAGGAAAGGAATCTTGTCCGCAAGCGGACGTTCCAGAAATTGCGTTTATTTGGAGTAATTCACCGCCTGCCGGGAAAATGCGCTCAAGCAAAAAGCAACTTGCCGACGCATGGAAAAAGCTACGAATCAAGCCGACCATCGAAGAACTCAAAACCGGACTCGACGCATGGAACAAATGCCCTAAATGGCGCGATGGCTACGCGGAAGGAATCCACATCTGGGTGTCAAACGAGCAATGGGAAAACTTGCCTGAAGCTGCAACGAATAAACCAAACGGCCAGCACAAGGGAATCGAAGAACAGATACCGCTCAGACGCTTGTGAAAATAGTTGAAAAAAAGTATTGACTTGAATCAAAAACTGATTAAAATACGCGCATGTCCACGACAGCAAATAAGAAAAACAGAATGCCAGAGTTGAAAAAACTTGCAGCCGCTAATCATTGCGCGGTAGATGACGATAAATCCGATTCAACGCTTTGGATCAATGTTGACAAAGGTTGGAGCTGGGAAAATGGAGAGCGTTCTTGCATGGTTCATCGCTATGGCTCCCTTGGTAGTTACGATCCGGAATGGAGACAAGATGCGATTGCAGATGCCATCGAAAGATTGAAATGCGAGCCAACTGAACAAATTCCATATCTTTACGATGATGAATAAACTATTAACACCAGACTGGCTATCGTCTTTAGACCGCAGGATTGCGGAAATGCCGGATGACACGGAGCAGATCCAAGGCGCGGAATGTCAGCGGCCATTGTGCAGGATCGACAGGATTGCACCGATTATTTATACCGGCATGGACGGCTTTCCTACGCGCTATGATGAGGAATTGACGCATGACGAATGGTTTGCCATGTTTGACCGCGCCAGAAGCGTCGTAGAGCGCGGAGGGAACGTCCTGTTATGCGGAACCCGCGGAGGCGGCAAAACGCGCATGGCGTGCGAACTGGCGCAAAGGGCGGCAATTCCACGCGGCAAGTCGAAACCGAAGCGCATTTACAAGACGGCAATGCGGATATTTCTCGAAATCCGCGCAACGTATCGCCGGGACTCCAACTTGAGCGAATTGGAAGTGATGGACAACCTGGCCACTTGCCGGCTACTTGTCATCGACGAAGTGCAGGAACGTGCTGAATCAGAATTTGAAGCGCAGAAATTGACCGCCATTATTGACGACAGATACCGCCACAAGCTCCCGACGATCCTGATCGCCAACTTGACCCCGCAGGCGTTTCAAGCAACGCTTGGGCCGTCAATCTGCGACCGCTGCAACGAGGACGGCGGATTGCTCGAATTTACTTGGCCGAGTTTCAGGAACGTCCAAGTGGAGGCACGCAACCTATGAAGAAGCAAACTAGAAATGAACGTCCATCGCGTTGCCTCTCACGCCTTGTTCGGTGGTTCTTCGCACCGCGTAAGCTGATCCGAATCCAGAAAATCGAACTACGAAAAATCCACAAATACAATGGCTCGCTTGCGCAAGAAAACTACGAACTCTGGGCTGAACTCACCCGCCTCGAAAGCCCTTTCGCAGCGGCTAGAGAGGCTCGCATGGCTGCGGAGTTGGAGGCAGCGATGCAAGAGGAGCGAAATACAAACCAAGCTCGATGAGGAAATAAAAATGAACGAAAGATTTGAAAAGCTCGCCGCAAGATTGACCGATGCGACCTGTTCAAAATCAACCATGAGTTGACCTAGTAACAACGATCGAAACATGAAAAAAAATCCAATACTTTGCGATAAAAAACCGAAGGGATGCAAATGCCATTATACACTTTGGGTTGGTTGGTATGAAGTTTGCGAAAATTACGTAAAAGCAAAAAGTCATTTTGATGGAAGATGCGAAAACTGCGAGCACAACGAGAATTGCCACAAAAACAAATTTAGAAAAAACACAAAAAAAATTTCCTCGCGGACTGTGGTATCCCAGTGAGTAGGGGCAAAAGGGGGCCGCGCATCCTAAAAAACGCGGACCAATGACAATGAAAACAACCGAAACAATACTTATCCCGCCCGTCAGAAAAGCCGGGCCGAAGAAAGAATGTGACCAACGCGAAATCGCGGCAACGGCCACTAGGTTCTTTAGGGCATTGCTTGAAAAATACCCAGCAAGCACAAGGAACATGCACGCGCGGTCATTATTCGACCTGCAAAACAGATCGAGCGAGGCACTAAACAACCGGCAGGCGTTGATCTACGTCTTGGGCTGCAACGGATTTTCTCACAAAACCGCGGCGGATTGTTTCAAAATGAAAGAAGGAACATGCGTTTACATCTTTCGCCGGGCAGCGCAACGGTATAAAACCGAACCGGATTTTCGGCAACTTTGCAATTTTATCGCAGAAAAACAATTATAAACAACCATAAACAACCATAAATATGAGCGGAGGACATTTTGATTACGCACAATACCGAATTAATGACATCGCACTTGAAATAGATGAAGTCATTGAAAGCAACAATGACCAAACTATCACCTTGTGGGGCTGTAAAAAAGGAAACGAATACCCGACGGCGATTATTGACAAGTTCAAAGAGGCAGCGCACACGCTCAGACAAGCGCAAGAAATGGCGCAACGTGTGGACTGGCTATTGAGCGGCGATGATAGCGCGGATTCGTTTTTGCACCGATGGGATGAAGGGGTAAGAGCATATTGGAACAATGATAAACAAGAAACACCATGAGCAACAAACCAACATCGAGAAGCCGCGAGGAATGGCGCAGAATACAAAGATTGCCAGATGGCAGCTACTCATCAAAAGTTACTTATGGCGAATTGGCGCACGGAATGTCAAACTTTGCCGAACAACTTGAACGCGAACTTACCGAGGTCACAAAGCAACGGGACGCGTTGGCGGAGGCTTTGGAACAGATTGCAAATACCAATTTAGACAAATGCGATGATAGGTGTGCAAAGTTCATGTTTATAGCATCAATACATAATGCCAACGAAGCCCTCCAATCACTAACCAACCCGAACGAGCTATGAACACTGACACACCTGAAACGGATGCGATGGTTTCCGCCGATCAACACAACTTGGAAGATGACAACTTCTTTTCCGCAAGCGTCTATTGGCGCATGTGCGATCTGGCTCGAACGCTTGAACGCGAGCGCGACGAGGCGCGAGAAGAACTCGCCACCGTCATTGCACAGCGCGACAGGCTGGTTGAGGTGATCATAACACACGAGCTAAAGCATTTCCGCTCACTGGCGAGGATTTTGACCAAGATCTATGGCAAACCCTCCAATCCCTAACCAACCCGAACCAACTATGAACGACACACCGACACCGAGGACTGATGCGGAATTATTTTTATCCCGTGGGATGGGAATAGTTCCCACACTACCAAAAGAAGTTGTTCGGGTTGCTTTTTCCCGAACCCTAGAACGCGAACTAACCGCCGTCACCGAGCAACGGGACAGTCTGGCAGAGGCGTTGCGATTCGCCACAGCTTACCCTTTGAGCGATAGCTGGTATAAGCAAGCGATCAAGGCACTGGCTACATTGAAACCATGCGACTAAAAAAAACAATAAACAATTTCTCCGCATGACGCGGAAACAACACAAACACAAACACAAACACAACACACACAAAACATGAAAACTAGAATTGAGAAAATAACGCCAACTATGGCAAAGTTATACATTGAAAGCAACTATGGCAAGCAGCGCAGTCTATCGGAGTCCCACGTTGTCCATTTGGCACAACAAATGAAAGCTGGCCAATGGGCGTGCAATGGAGAACCGATTATTTTTGACGAAAATGACAATCTGATCGACGGACAGCATCGGCTAAATGCAATCATTAGATCAGGAGTTGCAATTGATACGTTGGTGGTAACAGGAGTTAAACAAACAACATTTGTGACTATAAACAGCGGCAAGTCTAGGTCTAATTCAGACGTTTTTTCGATTAAAGGGACGGCAAACTACAACAATATAGCAACGTGTGTAAATGGCGTTATGAATTATTGACGAGCGTTAAAGGTTACAAAAACTATTAATGATGGTGAAACAAAGTGGACGCAAATAGGAGGATCATTAAACGCTTCTGTTAGACCATCGAAAATAGACATGGTCAAAGAATATGAAAGCCATGCTGACAAATACCAGCAAGCTATACATTTGGCATCAAGATCAAAGAAAATTATGAACATGGGGCCGCTGTCAATTGTTGCGGCCATGGGTTTAATTGACGGCACTCATCAAGATTTTGTTGATCCATTTTTTATCATGTTGGCAAATGGAATTTTTCCTCATGAGAATCACCCTGCATACAGATTGAAATGCAGATTTGAGCAAAACAAATCGTCTAGGCTTAAACTTTCGAGCAATATGCTTTTGTTGTTAACGGCCAGAGCTTGGAACTTTTACGCACTTGAAAAAGAGTGCAAAGTATTAAGGGTTGATTCTGAAATTGCGTTCCCGATTCAGTAAAATCATTAAACCAAAGCGAAAGCATAACCGCACGCCACCGCACGCCACAACACTTCACGACACAACATTTCCATAAGCATGACCAAAACCATCATTGATACGCCTGCAAGGATATACGATGGCAATCGCCTAGTGGTAACGCTGAATTGCTACGAGACGGCAATACAGTGGATTGCGCTTGTCAACCAGGCGGCGTTTTGGTTGGATGTTCCATGTCCGAAGTATGAAATAAAGCTATGAGAACTTTTCTGAAAGTCTATCACGCGCAACCGTTCATCAGCTCGATGCGATTCCAAGTGTTTGAAATTATCCAACGCAAGGAGACAGAGCCGGTATACGACACGCGCGGCAGGCTGATAGGGACACAGGAAACGGGAGAAACGGTCACGGTGATGCACCTGCTTGGACATGGGGCGATACCTCTTGACGCTGATCTTATGGCGCAAGCGCACGGGTATCAGCCTTGGCAACCAGTGACGGGCGATTTAAGCACGGCAAGGAAGGAAATGACACAATGACAGGCAGACACGGCAAAACTGGCGCACAAGGCAACGTGAAGCAATCTAGGACAGGTCTAGGTATGTCCAGCACCCACCCCGGCACAAGGAGTCTTCTAAACGATTGTTTTGAACGCATGTTCTCTGACT
>Ga0114970_10000287_pt1 | contig 36827 bp, 30 predicted proteins | sample M_140205_XF_Meta_FD_87030 | JGI IMG/M metagenome (GOLD analysis project Ga0114970, IMG submission 87030) | Freshwater microbial communities from Lake Montjoie, Canada to study carbon cycling - M_140205_XF_MetaG | ecosystem: Environmental > Aquatic > Freshwater > Lake | place: Lake Montjoie... | reverse complement strand
CGCACCTGCGGTGCTTTGGTCGCACCTGCGGTGCTTTGGTCGCACCTGCGGTGCTTTGGTCGCACCTGCGGTGCTTAGCGGCGCTTGGAATAGCGTCCGCGCGAGTTGCGCTTACGTGTACCCTTGTTCTTCTTGGTAAAACGTCCCTTGGCATTGCGTGTGTACTTCATGGTTTTTCTAAGAGTGTTTGAGAAAAAATTCCGGGAATATTGGATTTCATAAAACTTACACCGATTTAATCGTAATCCTTGCACACAGGATTTCTAGACCCGCATCATCTAGCCAGGTTATCGTAGTTTCGACTTTACCAGATAGCGTAATTTCCGCAGTGGATTCTTGGTGATGATAGCCGGCGAGAAGCGGGCAGGGATCGCCAGATTTCATAACTTCATCGCAAAGTTGACTAGATGACGAATACGGAAATCCATTGTATGAAACATCGTATTTCACCGTACCGCCCTGAATATCCTCATCCAAATCAAAGTCGAATACAGTCGTCAGATTATCCCCTTTCGTCGGTTTATCGTTCGAAACGCTCACGACGAAATTCTTTGCGAGCGCATCCGGGGATGAGCAAACTTCAGCACCCGTCAGAATCGGCTCTAAATCCATAATTTGAAGGAACGTAAAAGCATTCGCTACCGCAAACGTCGCGAGGAGCAAAGAACGAACCATTGTATGCGAATTGAGTATTGGAGAATTAGGTCTCAAATTTTGCCGAATTTTATGACCAATCCACGACGAGTACACCGGAATCCATATGAATTTTTGAATCCGGAAAATATCGTTGTAGCTCCGAAATAAGCGATTCTATAATTGAATGCGGTAGATTCGTAAGTGTAAAAAGAGTTTTGGGCGCTGAAAAATCAATATTTGTAAATCTATACTCCGATTTGTTGAGACGCGCGCATTCTAAAACCTCATTTGCTATTCTACGACTCCAGTGTTCCAAACATTTCTTTCGCTCCTTCTCGATGAATAAGCGACCGTAACTTTGTAATTGCGCCTTTGTTTTTGGGAACTCCATTCTGCTTGACGTTTCACATCATTCTAGAAAGGCGGTCAGAACGCGATTTAACGACGATTATTACGACGTGTTTTACGGGCTTTACGTTTCGTTAGATTTCTTCCGGTTTTACGTAATGTAACTCCGTGCTCTTGTCCGGCGTTATAAGCACTAATAGAACGTTGGTTTAATGTAACACGCGGTCCGTTATTCGCAGATACAGTTGTGGCTCTACGAGCAGAACCAGAACCAGAAGCAGAACCAGAAGCAGAAGCAGAACCAGAAGCAGAAGCAGAAGCAGCCTCTTCCGCTGCCGCTAAAAGAGGTGCGCTCGCAGCAGCGCGTTCTGCTACAATCGGTAGAACTTGCGCTGCTGTAACAGGCGCACCGTTATTTCGTCGTTCGACCTCTCGGATAGCAGCTTGTATAATTTGACCTCCTACAGCTGCTACACGTGGACTCGTTTCAACTCTTCGCCTACATGTTGCACGATCGATTCCGCAAAATCGAGTCACACGTTCAATAGCTGTATCAACTACAGCATAACCTGCCAATAACATTATAGTTATCATAAGTCCTTCTCCCATTGCTGCCATTGTCCTACCAAATACATACAAAAAATGATTCCTCCGTTTAACACAATCAACCAAGTACAATGATTGTATCCGTAAAACGTTATGATTCCGCATACACTCTCTACGATAACGCTGGTCAGAGTAAAGAGTATTCAGACGCCGTACCCCATACCTGGTTACACGGCGATACAGTAAATCCAGATTCGGGTGTAATTATAAAACGCGCAGCGACTCATAAAAATCTTGTAGGAATCGTAGATTATGTGAATCGCACCGGGATGGGATTTACGCCGCGCAATATTCCACTCTATCTCTGGTATCCGCTGGATACACGTTATCCACCAATGCTTGTGAGTTCAAAAGATAAACCTACAACGAATCAGATTGTGACCGTAATGTGCGAGCATTGGGACGATAAACGACCGCGTGCTGGCATAACAGCACGAATCGGAGATGTAGGAAACATAGAGGTCGAACTACACGCATTACGTATAAGAACCACACCCATTCTCAAACCTCCTACAATTCTATCTGCGTATCCGATTCCCGATTATGCGACATATGAAACGATTGTTTGGGATAGAGTATTTCATATTGATCCACTGGGATGTGAAGATGTGGATGATATAATTGCGTGGCGCGCAGTCGATGCCGGTTATGAATTTGCGATTGGTATTGCGGATGTAGCGGCATGGGTTACCCCGGGAAGTGCGATTGATATCTACGCTGCGACAATCGGGCAAACAATATATACAAATGGTGCTGTAACTATGCCTATGCTCCCTACATCTCTCTCCTCGAATGTAGCATCGTTACGCGCGGATGGGAATCTTCGCCCTGTTCTCGCATTGTGTTTTACAGTTACGGATGGTGTTATTGTATCGCAAACGTGGCGAAGACTTGTAACTACGATACACACGTGTTTTACATACGATTCCGTCTATGCAGATACGGAGGTTTGTGCGAAAGTCACGGCATTTGTGAAGGCGCTCTGCGGTCGCTGTTCTGGTGATTCACACGATTGGATTGCGGAATTGATGATTGCGTACAATAAAGAAGCAGGGTCATTGTTGCGACTATGGCGTTGCGGTATTCTTCGCGCACATTCAGGTATTACAAATACAGAATGGTCGGAACTCGCTGCGAAAACGGGTTGTAAGGAACTCGCCTGGTTTGGTTCTGCAGCTGGACGCTTTGTACGCGCAGATGGCGATGATGTAGCCCATAATGGACTCGGTGCTGCTGCGTACGCGACCGCATCCTCGCCTCTACGTCGTTACGCTGACCTCGTTAATCAACGCATACTTGTACACCGATTGTTCGGTATCGGCGATGCGAATCCAGCAATTCCATGTGAACCCTGGCAACTCAATGAACGCGCGCGTATTGTCAAACACTATGAACGCGATCTCTGGTTTCTTACAAATCTACGAACCGATACAATTACTGAAGTACACGGAATTGTCGTACGAATGAAAGCTGATTCGGTATGGGTCTATGTAGGGATTTGGAAACGTATGGTGAAAATACGAATTGAGACAACGACACTAATTGAAATCGGTACAGATGTTCTTGTACGTGCTTTCACAAACTTACGCGCTACGTCCTTTGAACATCGTATTGTGTGCTCAATTAATTTGTAAACAATCCACACGATTGCTGTAAATCCTCAATCGCATTTTCCGATATTTCCGCAGCGGAAATCGGCTGATAGGGAAAAATAATTGTTGAGAAAAACATATATTCGTAGGCAGCGAGCATAAGGACCATGCCAATATTTTCCACTAACATCGTTTTCCATTGAATCTTTATTTTTTTGTATAGAACGCAGGCGGAAATGAGTACAAACACAGTTCCAAAACACCCTACATAAATCCACGCTCGTACAAATAAATTACTATTAAAGACTTTACGATGCTCAAATGCGATTTGCCCTTGTTGTATAGTTTGAGTTGAATTTATGAATAAGGAAAGAATATCGGTTGCGACTAAGGCTTCGCTTGGTGTAAAATTTGTACATGAATCCACAGCCGAATTAATAAACCCACCGACCGTTTTTTCAATCCCACTATCTTCCAGTGTGCTTACATAAATAAAGAAAAATAGGGATTCAAATACCGATATTAAAACAATATGAAATAAGAATCGCATAACTGTATTAAGGGAGTACAGGAATATTTCGTTATTGACTTCAAGATTCTCTGTGGATACAGGGCTATCTTTTGCGTTTTCAAATCGCGATAGATTTTCATCGCTGTACGCAAAACTTTCGCTCAGCGCCATAGGTCTCTTGAGCCTATTTGCTAAACTGACTTTTGCATTGATACTGCCACGTAGTTCTTCAACATCTTTCATTTCAACAAAGACGGCATCCATCTTACAATGTCGTCTTGAATATATTGGGGAATGCTGACCAAAAATTGATAAATTGAATCTTTGTATAAAGTCTGTAGATACAATGCGATTCTTGAGTAATGATATTCCTAGTGAGCAACTTCAACATCTTAATGATACTGTGAAGGTATTATCGGACCACCCTTGGTTAGCCGAAGATGTGACGTTGTATATCCGTGATGATAAAGTTGTATTCTGTTCAAAAAAAGGTTTTCGGTTTCGTCGTATTGAAGAATCAGTTGTACAAACTGTTTCTACGGAACTCTACACTCCAAACAATTGTCTATGTTCTGTATTTAGCCTATCGGATGCTACACCGGATATTGTACAAAAACTTATGAATTCGTTGTCTGAGAAGCACGGAGTCAAACTTGTGAATACAATTGATTCCGTTCTTGTATCGTATGAGGGAGATACGTTGATGTTGCTGAATCTTCCAAGTGGAATTCTGCGTCATATGATGGCACCTTCGGGTGGTCTAATGCGCACGTATTTTGGGGGCGTGGTTTCGGACCTTCGTAAAATTCCTATGCTTCTCAATTACGGTAATCTACCAGATACAGATAACCATTATGCGGGTTGTTTAACAACGGAATACAAAGCGGGTGGATTAGACTCTGTGACTGCGTTTCATTATAATCTTGTTCGCGAAGTTGTTGCGAATCCTGGACTCGGTATAAGCTTGAGTCGTATAGCGACGTGGGATGCATAAACTTATTCTTGTTTCCTTACATTCAAATCTTTGGATTTCAATGTAAGAATTAAAACGTGAATATGCCATTTCGCAGAATTGAACTGCGGACCTTCTCTTTACAAGAGAGACGCTCTACCACTGAGCCAAAACGGCAGTCAATCTAGTTCAAGTATTTTTTTGGTGAATTTAAACGCACTATGCGCCTTCGCCTGGACCTGCAATTTGATATTCGGGTCCTAGTTTTTGTAGAAGTGCTTTATAATCACGTATGACAATGCGATAGAGTTCTTTAAGGCGATTCACCGTTGCTCGTCGTGTGCCTGCTACCACTGCTCTTGTTGCTCCTGTTGCTCCTGTTGCTCCTGTTGCTCCTGTTGCTCCTGTTGCTCCTGTCACTCTGTTATTTCCACGCGTTCTTGTATTTGTACGAACTGTTGTATTGGCACGTATTCCTCGTCGCGCGGCTTCTAATTGGTTTTGTAATTCAAGAATTTGCGCTTGGCTTGCTTGTCTGTTTATTTCCATTTGCGCAATCGTATTTCGTGCGCGTTGTATAATTTCACGCGTACGGGCGTTTGTTGGTGGCGGGCTTGCTGCTCCAGTAGCAGGAGCAGCAGTAGCAGCAGTAGCAGCGCTTCCAGTAATACCTGTAGCAGAACTCGTAGCTGCTATTTGTGCTTGAAGAGCCGCGAGTTGTTCCTGTTTTTGGGATAATTCAGTCGTTAGACGTTCTATTTGCCGTCTTGCATTCGGATCTCTTGAATTACTTTGTAAAGCGGCAATTTGTGTGTTTAAACCTTGTGCTCTTGCCGAAAGAACGCCATACCTACTTGTCAGATCTTGGAATAGACCTTGATTATATGTTAAACGTCCTTGTAAAATGCGTTGTGCTTCTAATGCGGCATTGCGTTCTGCGAGTGCGGCATTTCTTTGGGAACGTAATGCTCTAGGCGAATTATTTGAACCGTTTTGTTCTACGGGTTCTGCATTTCGTAATGGGTTTGTTATAATTGTACCTCGTGCTACCGAAGGGGCGGTATGAGCTCCAGCGGCACGTGAAGCCACCCCAAGTTGTTGTAAGGGATTTGCTATAACTGTGCCTTGTGATGCCGCTGTAATGGGTGGTACGCCCAGGGGACGTGAAGTCATCCCAAGTTGTTGTAAGGGATTTGTTTTGACTGTATCTTGTGCTGCAGAAGGCGCAGCCGTTCCTTTAATGGCAGTCGCAGCAGCCGTTCCTGTAGCAACCCCTAGTTGCTGTAAGGGGTTTGTTTTGACTGTATCTTGTGCTGCCGAAGGGGCACGAGGTGCAGCGTCTGAGCTACCTGAAGCCATCCCAAGTTGTTGTAAGGGATTTGCTGTAACTGTGCCTTGTGCTGCCGAAGGGGTAGAAACAGCGCCAGCCGTTCCTGTAGCAAGCCCATGTTGGTGAAATGGGTTTGCTATGACAGCGCCTGCGGCTCCCGCCATGGCACGTCGTTGTTGACAAATTCTTCTTCCAGCCTCACATTCTGCGTGCATCCGTGCTCGAGCAGCCGGGTCTGAAGACCCTCCGCCATGAGCTGGTCCTCCTTCCACACATATTGGACAAGGATCAATTCTTTGAGGTGCTGCGACTGCTAATCCCGCACGTCCATGTACGGGATTCTCAATTACTCGCTCAGCTGTAGTGCTTGCTTTTGAAGATGAAGCACCCGCGACTCTTTCTGCGATTCCTGCGATTCCTGGTCCTTGTAACGGATTCTCTTTTACTCGCTCAGCTGTAGTGCTTGCTTTTGAAGATGAAGCACCCGCGACTCTTTCTGCGATTCCTGCGATTCCTGCGATTCCTGGTCCTTGTAACGGATTTCTGATGACTCTGCCTTCTGGTTGAGAAGATGAAGGAGCACGTGCGATGGTTGATTCTGCTACCGTGTTCGTGTAAGGAATAAAACTTGTATTTTCATAAAGTGGTCCTACATTTTGGGATTGTGTTCGTGGATCTCTTTGATTTCTCCATTTATTACGATATACGCTCATAGGTTTGAAACCTGTTGGCATTTGTGCTTGTTGTGGTGTTCTTGTTGCTGTTGTTGCTATTGGCGATGCTCGTCTATTGTTTTGTCTTCGTGTAAATTGTGGCAATATACGACCTAGCAAAGAAGGTTCACCAACACCAGAATAACCGGCTGCTGTCACATTTACAGCAGGCGCAGGCGCAGTCGCAGGCGCAGTCGCAGTCGCAGGCGCAGTCGCACCACTATTTTTCTTTCGTGTCCCCCAAGAAAAAGGATTGAACCATGACGCTCCTCCGTCTGCTCCTGCGCCTGCGACTGCGCCTGTTCCTGCTGTTACTGCTGTTACTGCTGTTACTGCTTTTCCTGCTTTTCCTGCTGTTCCTGCGCCTGCGACTTCTCCTGCGCTATGACTAGGTGTTGCAGCTGTTACTTCAGGCGTAGCAAGAGCTCTTTGGGCTGCGTTATGTCTCGCGATTTGTTCGGCTAATATACGCGCAGCCTCTGTTTGACGTTGTTCCAATGCTGCGATTGCCGAATCTGCTGCTGCTATTGCTCCTGTAACTGTAGTTTCATTACTGGTCGTACCCTTACGATATCCTTTACTAATTTCCCATTCGCGTATAAGTTCGCCATTGTTTTCCAACAGTTGATTCGCCCTAGCAACAACTCTATCAAACTTATTAAAATTAGCATATCCGCGTTTATTTGCGTTTGTTGGCGTGCGTAATTCTTGTAAGTTTTTAAGTAAATATTTCAAATGTTGAATGCGAAATTTGTCATTTATGAGTGAAACTTCAGCGTTTATCTGACTTTTTGTTTTTATTTTTGTTTGTTTACGGGCATTAGCTATAAGTTGATTTCTAAAAGTTATAGGCGAACCCACTATTATTTTTGTGCGTGTTTTCAACCGCAATATATATTGATTCAAAATATCCTTTATTAATTCGTAATCCCATTCTTCAATGGGAACTACATTATTTCCCCGTTCCGCCATTTACTTTAGCGAAGTAAATTAATCCATAAATAAGATATTTGCTAAACTCTTCTCAAAGCGTATCCAATTTGTACCGACTAGAAATACCGAAACTGTAAATTCATTTGCTGTATCCGCAGGTTGCGCTATCGTTAAATTCAATCGCATATCTGTGCGGCTCGCGTTAATAGACCCTGTTGGGTCAAATATAGCAGGATTCTCGGCGAAATTATATCCATATATGTAATTTCCCGCCGCACGAATACCACCGGGAAGATGTACGTTACTCTTGAATCGCCACCACGCTTCACCCTCATCCGCCCAGACCGCCGTTCCTATCATCAATTGCGCACGTAGTAATAACGGTTTGACAGGATTCCACGTAGAGTCGGGATTCAAGGTGCCAGAATAATTTGTATAATCGCTATAATTCTCTACAGCCGATTTCAATCGTACAAAAAAAAGTAATTGTCGAATTGGACCGTTTGCGTGTGTCAGCGGTAACGCAATACGAATTGAATCACCTGTAGGCTTATTTACGACATATTTCAAGGGTTCAGCGTACGTTTCTTCAACAACTGGATTCATAAGTATTTCATGCGGTCGTTCAGGGTCTAAGTACGCAGCTCTCAAATCGCCATCAATATGGCTCAACCCACATACAATATCTGCCGTTTCAAACGATGGAACGGATGAATTCACTTGTACTTGTACAATCTTTTTGAATGGAAACGAACAATCACGAACAGGAAGTATAGTATTGATAGGTGATTCTTTACAATCCTTTGAATTCGTTACTTTTCGCACAACTTCAGGAAAGCTACGAAACGTTATATTAAAACGAACTGGACCCTTGCACGAAAGAAGTGGAAACGCAGCATTTGTAAATTTAGAAAACCAGAAAGGTAAATAACAATATACGTATCCATCTTCGGATGCTTTGAATTGTTGAAACGTCAATTGTGCACGATTATTAAACAATCCGTCATCAAACCCCGTTCCCCGTGATACCGATTGCTGCGTTTTGCTCCATACATCCATCCAATCACCACTAAATGTTTCAATCACAACGCCATCCACTTCCATTTCTGCGCGCTCAATTGCGGCTGTACCAAGACTATTCGCCCATATCCAAAAATTCGCAGGGTCATTCGGTATCCAATCCGCAATATCGGGACCAATGTGTTGTTGCGCGCTCTGAGGTAACCAACTCATCGGTTTGAGCCGTATGGCTATCCAATTTAAAAAATCGCCTTCCCATGGATTCGGTACTGTGAATACGACGCGTTGCGCCCAATTCGGGCTACCTGCGAATGCCCATGTCGCCGTTTCTTTCGTATAATTATGATACGGTTTTGGCGTTTTATAAAACTGGGTTTGTTCGCAATCTGCGGGATATGCGTACGCGTCAAAATCTGTACGATCCACTAGACTGACTATTTTCTTAAGTTCTGCCATTCTTCTTGATTAAAGCGTAATATCTTTAAGGGCTATTCAAAGGGGGGATATCTCCCCCCCTTTTGAAGCCCCCTGCGAGGAAATCCATGAATATAGATTAGTATCATTAACATTGTATAAACATAAATTACATTACTGTTTATGATACTAATTAATCATAAAGTATTAATTGGAGCTATCCAGCCCTAGGCTATTCAACAATTCTGTTCTTGTTCCAAATAATCTTAAATCCTTTCATAGGGAATCTTGATTCATCTTTAATCTGTTTTTTCCTTTTTGGAAGATTTTCACTTGTTTTCATACTTTTCATTCCGTAATAATAACTGTAGGCATCTGCCCATTCGAGTTCATTCATAGTTGGAGGAAACAGAGTACGTGGAACATAGGTGTGGTCTAACATAAAATATACATACTTCGTTCCGAGGAGCACAGGATACGGAACTTGGTTTGCACCAACATACGAGTAATACGCTTCAACCTCATCGTCCATCGTAAATTGGTATATTGCTAGACCAATGAACATGTATGTATTCCCCTTGACGTGAAGAAGAACACTATTGCCCTCGTCCCCTTCCTCAAACCATTTGTACAATGTCTCTTTACGTTTTTCTTCTTCTTTAGGTACTTGACCGGGATATATATCTTCTACAGTAACTTTCTTCACAAGTTCTCGGTAATCCACATCGCCCCAATCTTCGCCCACAATAACCGCATTGTAAATTTCTACCGATTTTCCATTTATTTCAACGCGAAATTGGTTGGTTCCATTATCAAGAATCAAATAGGATTTCTTGAATTTACGTTTCGTATTGAGTTTTCGTGTTTGTTGTACTTTCATCCATTTGTAAATTCCCCGTGAATCTGCCTTGGATACATAGTTTCCATCGTTTCCTGCTTTAGTCATATCCTTACATTCTTGTGCGTGGTATGCCGGTGATTTTCGAGTTTGATACTTTGTGGACATAACTTCCTCGCACGGCATTCTACTCTCGCCTACGTTTTCTTCATAATTTTCAATACGAAAAAATATTATGTTTTCGTATTGATTTTAATAATTCACATCCTCAATTGGTCCATTGTGATGTGCAACTTACACAAATATATTGAAATTTGAGGTTCGTCGGGTCAGTTTTGATATATATAACATCACGATGTGCACTATCGGCTTGTGAAGGACATTCGGCTTTTGGGCACGTCGGTGCGTTTGTACCGCGAAGATGAGGAAGTGTTGGGTCATTCAGTGTATAGGAATTGACATTTATACCGGATGCTGCTCCGCCAGCAGAACTGCCAGACCGAAAATTCGTTTCCAACATCAAGGCTTCCTCCTTTGTTTTTGGTTCAAGAAGTTCTCTATATCCACACGCCTTACAGATATAGGAAACGGGTCCGCCTTCATCAGCATGTAAATATAGCATAAATCCACAGCGGCAAAAACGCATTCTATCTATTCTATTCAGTGAATGATTTAGATAGTATCAATTTTGTGTGTTTTAGGAGGAACACATCAGGCATTCTTTTTCTGTTTCTGTTTCTTTTTCTGTTTCTGGTTTTTCTGGTTTTTCTTCTGCTCCTTTTGCTTTCATCGCAGTCGGTTCAACCGTAAATTTCTGCGCACTCGCAACCGCCCGTGTTCGCAAATAATAAATACCCGTTTTGAGTCCCTTACGCCACGCGTAGAAATGCATGCTCGTGAGTTTTCGGTAATCAGGGTCACCTAGGAATAGGTTCAGTGATTGGCTCTGGCAAACGTACGGACCGCGGTCCGCTGCCATATCAATCAGCGTTTTCTGTTTGATTTCCCAGACCGTTTTGAAGATTCGCTGAATATCCTCAGGAATCATAGGCAAGTTCGCAACAGACCCGTTATTTCCAACAATTGCGTCTTTAATTTCCGGCGTCCACAATCCTTTGAGGACAAGCGCAGATACGAGATGTTTATTGATGACGATAAACTCACCTGCGAGCGTACGACGCGTGAAGAAATGGGTCGCGTAGGGTTCAATACATTCGCAGTTTCCGAGGATTTGACTTGTCGATGCAGTCGGCATTGGTGAAATGAGGAGCGAATTGCGAAGTCCGATACGTCGTACATCGTTTACAAGCGCGTCCCAATCAAGTCCCTCATCCTTTAACGGCTCTACATTCCATAGGTCATATTGTAGTTTTCCATTATATGCTGGACTTCCTACATATGTTTCGTATTTCCCTTCCGTCGCTGCGAGACTACAACTCTGCTCTACTGCCGCATAATACATATGCGCAAATATACGTTTATTGAGTACGGCGGCTTCATCGGATTCCCATGCTAGACCTAGTATCGCGAAGACATCGGCGAGCCCTTGAATTCCCAGACCAACCGGTCTATGGCGCATATTGGATAGTTTTGCCTCCGGAATCGGATAGTAATTTATATCAATTACCCGATTCAAGTTGCGAATTGCGATACTTGTAACGCGACGCAGTTCCTTAAAGTCAAACACGCCGTCTTTGATAAACGCAGGAAGGCTGAGTGAGGCTAGATTACAGACTGCGGTTTCTTTCGAATCACTGTATTCTATAATTTCCGAACAGAGATTACTGGATTTAATAACGCCTAGATTCTGCTGATTGGACTTGAGATTCGCCGCATCCTTATAGACTAGATACGGTGTGCCTGATTCAATTTGCGAATCCAGAATTTGGAACCAGAGTTTCTGGGCTTTCATTGTTGTGCGACCACGTCCCTCACGTTCATAGCGTTCATACAATTCTTTGAAGTCTTTACCGACAACATCGGATAGACCTGGTGCTTCACTCGGACAGAACAGTGTCCAATCACCGTTCGCATCTACACGTTCCATAAAGAGGTCCGGTACCCAGAGTGCATAGAATAGGTCGCGTGCGCGCTCTTCCTCCGCGCCAGTGTTTTTCTTCATATCTAGGAAATGTTCTACATCCGCGTGCCAGGGCTCTAGATACATTGCGAAGGAACCGTTGCGTTTACCGCCACCTTGGTCGACATAGCGTGCCGTATTATTAAACACCCGAAGCATCGGTACAATTCCGTTACTCACACCACCTGTACCCTTAATTAACGCACCCTGTGCGCGAATATTACTCACATGAAGCCCAATACCACCACCGTATTGACTAATCAAGGCGCAATCCGTAAGAGACTTATAGATTCCCGCAATAGAATCTTCCGTACCGAGCAGAAAGCAACTACTCAGTTGTGGGCGTTTCGTACCGGCATTGAATAGCGTCGGTGTCGCGTGCGTATAGTATTTCTGACTCATTAGGTCGTAGGTTTCAAAGGCTTTGGGTAGGTCGTGTAGCCAGAGCCCGAGTGCCACTCGCATCCAGAGATGCTGCGGTCTCTCAACGGGTTTCCGTGCGGTATCACGTAGCAAATAAGCACGTTCTAGCGTTTTGAATCCGAAGAAATCCAGGTTGAAATCGCGTTCATAGCAAATATGAGCTTCGATCTCTGCTGTATTCGCCCTGACGACACGACTGAATTCCGGATCGATGAGGGAAGCATTCGTACCGGTTTTATCCTTCACAGCCTCTAGTAGACCAACTAATTCCAACATTGTCTTCGGTGTATTTTTCTGATGATTACTAATTGCGATACGTGCGGCGAGTTGTGCGTAATCCGGATGGATAGTTGACCAACTGTACGCAAGGTTTGCCGTGATATTATCCAATTCCGTTGTCGTAATACCATCGACGATACGCGTGAGAACACCCTGTGCAACCTTAGTCACATTGACCGCGAGCCCTACCGATGCTTTCGCAATACGTTCCTGAACTTTATCGAATGCGACCGCCTCCATATCCCCATTGCGCTTCACGACATTCATATTCTGTTCGTTCGTATTCATTTTCCTATCGTTTCATGAAACGCAGTTTGCCCCTCAAATTTTTTGAATATCCTCTTTAAAGGGATGTTAGTACAATTAACGATTGGTTTTGCTATAGCCGGTATAGTTTTCATAGTCTTTGGATTCTTCAGTGATTACCTACGTAGTCTGAAGCCTTGGACCGAGGAATTCGCAAATATGAAAGGGACGAATGAGATAACGCCGGGTGGTACGGAAGACGTATCTGTGTTATCGCCAGGATACGCTATGAGTCCTACACACGAGAAACTCGTAGAATCTGCTGCGCTACCTGCAATGAGCACAGGTGTTGCTGAGGCGAATTGGGGCAAACTGAATTCTGAAATGTGTTATCGTGCTGATATTGGCGAATCGTTGAAAAAGACAGGCAATTACCTACAACGTACGAATAACTACAAACGGGAACACCCCGATTCGTGTTCAGCTCCCTCACATGAATTTATAGGAACATTCTATACACCTGTGGATGGTGTTGGTCGCAAACCTGCTTCGGGTACAAACTACCCGCCTTCAACACAGGGTTGTACTAGGGATGGATAGCTCCAATGTATACTATATGAAAATTACTGGGCGAGGTTGTAAACTTTTTCAATGTTTTGGATTTTTAAAATTTGTCAGTATTATAACACTGACAAATTTATAAGTTACTTTCATAGTATTGTAACCCGCATTGATGAACTAAATCCATTCAGTAAAGCCGAAATGGTGACGTTTCCTTTCGCAATACCCTTTATTTGCCCTGAATTACTTACAGTTGCTATGGCATTATTACTAGATGACCATGTAACTATTTGATGTGTTGCGTTCTCCGGTACTACTTGCGCACTGACTGATTGTATTGTTCCTTTCATAATGGATGTGGAAGACTGATGTAGACGAATTGCGGTCACAGGAACGACGACAGTTATAGTACTAGTGGCTACTGTTCCCTCTGCTCCCTCTGCTCCCTCAGCTTTTGCCGTTATAGTCGTTGTACCACTTGAAATTCCCACGACTTCCCCTGTAGAGTGAATAGTTGCTACAGCCGCATTCGAACTCGACCAAATTACTGCTGTTTGTTCTGATGTTTTCGGTAAAACATTGGCTTTCATCGTAATACTTGCTCCAATATTCAATGTACATTGTCTAGGGCTTACTGTTACATACTTTGAACGTAACACATTTGACGTGTTCGGTAGGGGAGCTGGTACAGCCGTACCTGTCGCTGGTTCTGTCGCTGGTACAACAGTACCTGTCGCTGGTTCTGTCGCTGGTTCTAACACACGAGGCGCATTTGGCGCACGTGCAGGAGCGGCGCTCACATTTACAACTACCGATGATGATTTACCACCGCTCGTTGTTGTGACACTTATCGTAACTCTACCAATTTTAATACCCGTCACTAATCCTGATGCGCTAATAGTCGCTATGGATGCATTACTGCTTGCGAAGCGTACCGTTTTAATTGTAGCATTGGTCGGTAAAACAGTATAGGTGATTTGTAAAGTCGAACCAACATTCACTGATACGGGAGTCGTATTTGTAATAGCAATACTTGATACTGCAACTGCTGAAACAGTCGCTGTTGCTGTTGCTTTTTTATTGCCATTTTGCGTTGTTACTGTAATTGTAGCAGACCCTAATGCGATTCCTGTGACTAAACCCGTCGTCGCATTTACACCTGCTATAGAAGCGTTACTGGACGCATAACTGACTGTTTTATTTGTAGCATCAACAGGTGCCACAGTCGGTATTAATTGAAACGTTGTTCCAATCTTTAACGGAATCGTTGTAGCATTTAACGAAACACTCGTTACCGGAATTGTAACAGTTACAGGGACTGTTACGGATATAGGGCTTCCTGTCGCAGCGCCTAATGCTGTCACAATAATAGATGTTGAACCGGTTCCTGTTACACCCGTCCAAGTAGGTGTGACTAAACCCGATGAACTTACTGTGGCAATAGCAGTATTTTGACTTGTAAATGTGATTGCGCGGTTTGTAGAATTCGTCGGCGTAAGTGTTGTTGTAATTTGAAACGTTGTTCCTTTATCAATCGATATGGATGTTGAATTCAATGTCAAACCTGTTACATTGACTGTAGTACCGTTGATGCTCGCTAATAAGCGTGTACCGATAATACTGCCGAATCCCGTACAGTTGTCGTAACCAGTTTTTGCTGTATAAGCCCCAATACTCCCTGTTAAGACATCATTGTAATTTGAGGATGCTACACTATAGAATAAGGGAGTTACAAATCTATTAATATTTCCTAACGCAATAAACGCAGCCATCGCGGGTGAAACTATACTCGTTCCACCATATATTTGTACTTGACCACCAACTGTATAGTATGAACCTGTATTCGGATCTGCGTCTAACGCGATATCCGGCGTTGCGCGCCCAGACGCAGTTATAGCCGACTGATACGAAGGTTTTGCAAACTGCCGACTTATACCACCACCTCCCGATGACCAAGTGACTTCCCTCGTTTGTGAATCGTACGTGCGGTTGGGACATACAAGGTTGGTTCCACCGCACGCAACAACATACGGTGACGACGATGGAAAATCAACGGTTGTTGTGCTTGTGCCATCTGACGACCCAAAGTCACCTGTTGCTGCAGTTATATTAATACCTAAATTCGTAAGTCCTAGCAGTTGCGCATTGATTGAATTCATTAACGACGATGGATAACTGGATTCAGGAGCACCCCACGAACACGAAAGTACTGATGGTGTTACGCTTATATTCTTGACGCGAACCGGGATTGTAACAGCATTCAATAATGTAGTAAATGAACTCAGCGCATTTTGCACTATATACAAAATAATGATTAACTCAGAACTCGGATACATGCCACCAATTGTTTCAATATCGAGTGTATTTTCAATTGTTGCGCCGTCAGTTGGATTTGGAGAATTTGTAGCCCCTCCTATTGTAACAATAACGACCGTCGGGAAATTGGCGGATGAAATTCCTAAAGCAGCCCAGTGCGCTTGAACATCACCGTTTGTAAGTACTCCCGACGCATCAACAGTTCCTATTAATCCCCCACCAAATGATAATACACCTATGACTTTTTGACCTGCGGGTACCGACGGGAAGTTATAAATTACAGCAAGTTCTGTCGATTTAAAATAGCGCGGGTCATTGGGTATCGTTACATTTGGACGTAGAGTCGCTAACGGTATTGTATCCGTACATTTTTTATAATTTGTGCGAAGCATATAGGTATCTATCGTGGCTAATTATATTTATCGCGCGTGTTATTTCGTCAGCAATTATACAAAAATTTGCGTGATTTTTTTGATGGTATAGACATAAGTATTATGTCTGTAGCACCAACATTTTTTTTAATTCAGTACAATATTCATGGAGGTTGTACAGCCTATACAACAGGGTGTAATATTTTTTCAATACCAAATTTTGATACCGTACATATTGTCCGGTATTATCCATCGCCTCCTGAAATTCTAACATCACATATTACGATATTTCAACGTCTGTGGCGTTTGTATTTGAAACGTCGGAAGTGGTTTTATCATCCTCGGCAGTTACAGTATCGTCAATTGTACGGTCGGTTTCCGTTACTTCCTCCGCATTTGCTTTAAGTGTTTGCTGAAGCATTTGCTAAAGTTTCTTCGTCATCTGTATTAGACCGACGAACATTTCAAATCGACACTTTTATTAAAGGATAATGGGAAAACATCACACCGAAGATTACAAACTCTCCGCTGTGAAGTATGCGTCAAGGACAGGCAATCAGGTTGAAACCTGTGTAATTTTTTATTGTAAGCGTTCCTACATTACAAGATTGATTTTATCAGGTCTATGAATAAGTTGAACCTTTTTATTTTTTTCAAGTAGCAGAATATATTCTCTGGCGTGTCAATCGCAAAAAAATAAAATACTGAAGATTCACGATTGCTTGAAAGATCGTTGTATGATACAATTCCAGAGGATTATATCATAGAATGTCCAAAGTATTGGATTATATGGATAGTTTACGCACCGCCGGCGCCGGTATATACTTCTCCGTATCCGTTTAATGCATTGGACAAATCGGATGTAATTCCAGTCGCTCCCACTAAAACATAGTTAACGCCACCTCCCGTTTGGTTAAAGTTGTAGCTGTTTCCTCCCTCTACGCGTACGAGTCTATATGTGAACTTAATGCTACCGCCTTTCAATCCAACGTAAACGGTTTTTCCTAAATCGAGAAGAGATATGTGGTTATCCGTTGAGTTTGCATTACTTTCGAGATTATAAATAGCTTCACCTAAGAGAGTATCGTTTTCAAAAAGGATGAGGTTGCCGACATATTCGGGGTTTCCATTCGCAAACCTTGTCTGAAAGTCAGAAAATGTGTGTATTAAGCACCATCCTCGGAATATAATGTGCGTTTAGAAAGTTGAGAAAATGACCGAGATACGGAAGACATTTGTATATTAAGGCATAAGTTTTTAATTTGGAACGTGGAGTTGAGGATGGTGTAATTTGTCCGGGAAAAAAACGCGCATGTAGGGGATAAGCTTCGTTCGATTTTTCATCTTTAGACTTTCTTATAAACGCTGATATGAAGATGGTGAGAACGGGTCGTTATGAACATTTTGCCTGAAAGAAAATAGAAAAAGTGCCGGTTTGAAATGTTCATCGGTCGAAGGGGGGAGGGGAGTTATCCCCTTTTGTGCGATTACGAAGTTACGAAGTGCGCAGTACCCCTTTCAATGAAAACCATAAATACAGATTAGTATCATTATTATAGTATAAACATAAATTACATTTCTGTTTATATTACTAATTTTACTGTTATTTCGTATAGTATAAATTTGAACTATCCAACCCTAATCTGTATCAATAATTATGAGTTCCCTGGGTGCTTCCTCTGCTTCCTCTGCTTCCTCTGCTTCCTCTGTTTCCTCTGTTTCCTCTGCTTTTTCCTCGTCACTTTCAGTATCTACAAACAACGGTTTTGTCTTAAAACGTCCATCCGCACGCGCCTCCTCAACCTCTTTCCAAAATCGGTTATATGATGGTAATCCTACAGTTAGCCACCATTGTCGATTTCGTAAAACAGTTTTATGAAACGAATCTTTAATAAACCAGACCGACGATTCAAGAGTCACATTGTGTGCATTCGTAGCACTCCATTTCAAACAATCTTTCAATCCTTTCTTTGTTGCGGGAAAGACTGGACTGTATTTGTATTCGTAGGTTTCTGGCGCGGCATCTTTGGTTTTAGCAACCACGCACACTTTTCCAATCCACGACATCTTACCTTTTTTAAGAATATCGTCTGTCACGTCTTTTTGTTGAACCGCGCCAAACTGTATTTCAAAATAATCCACCGCTTCAACATCGCAGACTTCCGCTTGCAACTGCATCTGGCAATAATAACGAATCGGTATAGTGCCGTCTAATTCGCGTGTAATAGGACATTTGAGTTCAACAAGTATGCCACTCCGGGGACCGTCCATGATTAGACCATCCGGACTCGCTCCTAAGCCTTTTAATGTTGGGTGCCGAATACGCCCTAAACCGTCAAATACAGTCCCTTTCGCAAACTCCGTTTCAAAGACTTGGCGCGCAACCGGCTCATAACGCCAACCCCATTTGAACGCAGATAGAGAACCGTCTTCTGGGGTTGTATAGACAGTTCGCGATTCTACTAGTGAATCAGATGGCGCATGTATTGGCGGTGCACATTTTTTGGCAAGAACTGTGTTCCATTCGCTCGGACTACCTACACATATAGGTCCAAATTCGTGCCCCGAAAGAATATCACGCGCCTCAGCATGCCATGCCGCTGACTTCTGATTGGATTGCGGTAATGCTGGCAAACGCAGAACCGCTGCGGGATTTGGCGCTAACCTACGTAATGCAATCTGTTGTTGAAATAAGAAATATTCATAATATATTGACCTTAGAATCATAATGGCGTCATTCCGTGCTCTTGCTGTCTTAAACGCGTATTCTAAGAATGCTTTCGTTGCGTGAGTCATTTCGCTTTCCATCCATTGTGATAAGTCCCACTCATCTTTAAGATTAGGAGGATTTGCTTCAACCCAATCGCGAAGCCATTCTACACAATTTGAAAAGACCATGTCTATAGTTTCGGACATTTTATTTCTTTGGAGTCACCTATGAATGATCCTCGACTACGTTCTTTTTTGTGGGTCGCACGACCTCAATTTTGAACGTCGCTGTGTTTATACCATTGCGTATCATTTTAAGCCCCTTGATAGCAAGAATGACACCGTTTTCATATGAAATTTGTTGTTTTGTATTGAGTAATGACGGTTTTGCGTCGTTGGCTTTTACAAGAACCTTATATAGCGCTTCTTGTTCTTCTTCGTTCAATCCTGGATACGCATTTGCGAAAATACGATATTTTTGTAAGCGTAACCCTCGTTCTAATCGTAACCAGGGCTTTGATAGTAATACAGACGCGGATTCGGCTTCAAAATAGGAATTCACATTGCGTTCCATTGTTCCGATTGGTTCCTTATGCACAATCTCCGTTGGCAAGTCCGATACAGGTTTTGTGATTGTTACAATACCTGAAATATCCGTAGCAGGTCGAATAGGCGACGTTGCCCGTTTTACATTACGACGTGTTGTTTTTACACGAAACATCTTCCTATAATAATTATATAGGGCTGGGTTTAGACTTTGAATACTGGAATGTAGGGATAGGGTAGTATAGTCCCAATTATTACTTTATGAAATAACAATAAAATTTGTATTATAAACAGAAATGTAATTTATGTTTGTACTACGATAATGATACTAATCTGTATTCATGGGTTTCATGAAAAGGGGTTCAAAAGAGGAGAGATATCCCCCTTAATACTGACATCCTAAAGTTCGCAATTATTCGCAGGGTCGTTTGTAACAATCATATAATTTACATAATTACTATCATCAGTGTTAGTAGATCGTATATGAAAATTGTTGACTGGATCATTATCAGAGTAGGAATATAAAAGTCCGCCACTTTCTAAACTGGTTCCTTTATATGATAAAAACACCATTGCGCCCGGAAAAGATACATAAGAATTTGACATATCAAATGCTCCGCCAGAAAGTTTAATTGTGCTGCACGTATTAATAGGATTTAAAATACCCGTTGTTTGAATCTTTGCTGGCGTGTTCGAATCACCCGACGACAAATAAACTGCAGGTGTTGCATCTGTGTCGTTGTTATATAAACTCATATACGATTCACATTCATTGACACCTAAATAAGCAGATGTTGATACTACATCTTCTTCTTCGTTAAAATAGCTAGCGTTTACACCAACATACGGTCTATATTTTTCCCCGTCGTATGCAAAATACGCTGAATTCGAACCCGTGTAATCAGAGTTTCAAGCGCAATATAATTTGAACCATTCGGACCATCATTACCATCGGGAGCACTGATATTAAATCCCTGTGATACAATATTACCATGTGTATAAACGGGTTGTCCAAGGTCACCGAGCGAACAATCGTCACTATCACCATCGTCAGAGCAATCACCATCGTTTAACCATGTTGGTTTATTGTTGTTAAATTCAGCAAATACACCGTCATTTGGATTAATAAACCCGTTGAATAATGTTGTGGCATCAAAGACACCTATATGATATTTTGTCACACCGGGATGAACATTAGGGTATAATTTACGACCCGTTTCTCGTAAAACACGCCCTGGAGGGCAATCTTCCGGAATTAACGAAACAGGAGACAGTGTGTCATTTTCGTATTTCAAAAAAAATTGATTGAATCTTTGCGTGGCGATGTAAGAAAAACGCGTGCCTCCTGGAATTGAGTCATGCGCGCGGTGTACAGCAATTTGTATACTTGGTGTAGTTTTAAAACTTTGAGGTTAACACAAAACATTCTAAACGAACCAGTAAAGAAAGATGGATGCATATTCTTTACGAATACGAAAAGAATACAATTCCCGCGACGCAATAAATTCACGCGCCTGGGACTTTTTCCACGCAACCCCTCCGGTACAGGTCAGCGCAGCAGGATTACGTGGTAAACCCGGTCCAGTTCATATGGACATGAATCCAATCTGTTCTCGTACGAATACTATCGCTTACAGAAATCAACCTCAATATATTCCTGACCCAGTTCGTGGTTCTGGTTCTGGTACAGGAACGTCTGGTTCTGGTTCCACAAAAGCTGACGGTATCGCACCTGCGGCTTCAAGCGTTTCTGTACCTCCTACATCCTTCTCTCAAAATCCGTATTTACAACGACTCAATGCGGCGGCGCAGGACGGTCATAATATCATACGAGAAATGCGTGGTGCTGTTGTAGAAGATAATTTGGAACGGACTACGGACGCAGAACGGAGTCTTGTTGCAAGGCAGTTTCAAAATCGTTGGTTATCCCCGGCTACATCCATCGAGTACGGCGCCTTATCCGCAGATGAATTACTTCGTTCACAATTGCGTTAAATTGCCGTTTTTAACACCTTTTGCCATTTTGGATGACAGAAGAATGGGTAGCCGTTTTCTTGAAATGGTGTAAAACGTTGTCATTTATTGTCGCTATAGCACAGTGGTAGCGCGCAAGCCTTCTATTGATTGATTTTTTCATTTTGATTTGATAGCTTGAGGTCCTGGGATCGTAACCCAGTAGCGACTCTATGTATTATTATTCACAATACGAATGTTTGATTTGTATTGTGAATTTGGAAAAAATTGAACACTTCCGAATCGGTTTACCGAATTCCGTCGTCTTAGTCTTTCTTTTCTTCCTTTCTTTCCTTTCTTTCTTTCCTTTCTTTTCTTCCTTCCTTTCAAAATGCCGCACCTTCCCTATCCGAAGTACGTACGTGATATCTACGGACGCGAATACAAACTGAGCCTTATCATTGACCGCCACGGGCGACCGCATTATCGTTATCTCCGTATTAACCTGACGACGGCGGAGAAAATCGGTATAACCTTTGCTACGATAGCAAAGGGATTCGGATTCTGATTACGGCGATACGTTGAATGCGAGCTCCCGCCAATCGAAATGCGGCATAAAAAAAATAAAACCTCGCACTTCAAACATAAATCCGTCACCTAAATCAACACAACGACCAATTTCCTCAAAAACATACGGTTTTTTGGGTTGAAAGTGGGCATTGAAATATTCGGCTAAGTAGTGACCCTGTTGTACCGCATTTTGCGCTGTCGGTGGTCCCATGTTCTTACACGAATCACCAATGACATAAATATCCTCTGCGTATTTCAAATTCGGTCCGACAATAACGCCTTTGGGTTCAATACGACGAACAAATTCCACCGGTCTTATCCCACACGTCCATACTAAGAGGTTTGATGGATTGTAATGCAACGTACCCTTGTTTGTAACGATAGCACCCGTATCTATTTTTTGAATGCCGTGATTGAAATGGAACCGAATACCTTTCTTCAAACAATGATTATATACACGTTCTTGAAATTGCGCAGAAAATCCTGGTAATAGACAATCGGCACCTTCCACTATATCAACCTTTTGCACACCGTTTTTGAGTAACGCGCATGCGAGTTCAATCCCTGTAGGTCCTGCTCCTAAAATAACAGCTTCGTCTGTTTTAGTTTCGCGAATATGTTGAATGTCCTCCGCAGTCTTACACATCTTACAATTCTTCCTCACTCCGTCTATACCGAAATCATTGGCTTCTGAACCGGTTGCGATAACTAAATAATCATACGTATATTCGCCACGTTTGCCTTTGAGAGTTTTTTTCCTTGTATCTATCGCAATACACGTATCGTTTGTTATATGGGCAACTGGTTTTGTAAACGATGGTGACAGCGACCCTATCATCGCATTCTGATTGAGTCGTTCCGTACGTTCCGAAACGACGTCGATTTGATAATCATTCTGCGATACTGTCTTAACAAACGAATGTGCTGCCCATCCGTATCCCGCAATAAGTATTTTTGGCTTCGTTGGTTGTGCTGTAGGTTTTGTAGGATTTGTAGGGGTTTTATGATCTTGAAACATTTCAGGAACATACAAATCAAAGATGGCGGTTAAGGGTCGCAACCAGGACATCGTTAACTATCTGTTCTACGAATGAGTTTAAATTATCCAAAGTTCACAACAACCTCACACTCGTGAATATTGACCTTTTTCATCGCGGATTGCGTTAATTCACAACGCTTCTTTCGTGGAGTCTTTCCACTACCCGACGATAGCGTTTGTGTCGTCGCTTCGGATTCCGCCGGGCTCACAGAGGTTCGCGAACTGCTTGAACTAATACTATAGTGCGTTTTCAGTGTAAGATTCATATCCTTTTCAATCGCCTCGCGATTCTCCGTTACATATTCCAGAATATGTTTTTCAATAAACCAACGGAAGAAATTCAATTGACCTACTGTTGTTACAAATGGTTCGGCTCCACGTACCTGGAAACTGATTCTCTCACGACGACAAAATGGGTCAAATAGACGCTTAGAATACGCATTGAGCTCACGTTTGTAATTGAAATAGACTAGAAAATGCTTGTCGCTAAAGGTGAACGACGTATTCATTTTCTTTGCGTAATTCGTAACAAAATAATCAACAAGTCGCAACGAAATCGTGGATGTTCCTTGAAGAATCGGTAGAATCTTTTCTAGATTACCCGGTGTTGTATAAAATTCTTGTAACCATTGTACGACTTGGTCCTGCTTGCCTTGTACGCGATTTTTGACAGTAACGGCACGACGTTCGAGAACTGGAAGAGACATTGCGAGTCTAATTCAATAGTTTAGAAATAACGCCCCATTTTAAGTACTGACAAATGCAAACACAGATGGATACAGTTGTTCAATTAGCAAACAAATCGGTTTCGTACGGAAATAGTCCGGCAGATAAACTACGACGAAAGGAATACTTTTTAAATCGTAAAGGTAATTTATCACCACAAGAAATTGGGATTTTAGGCGCGCTGGGTATTGATACGGATGTTCAAGAGAGTATGCGCCAATATTTACCTGAATTTTTTGAAAAATTACCGAATTGTTCCGATGATACACGTTTGTCGTTAAGTACGACTTGCGAGGTTCCTTATTATGTTTTATGGTCTGCGATGTTTAATCGTTATGATAAACACGCGAAACAGCTGAAGGCATTGAAAGATACAAATAAAACTGTTTCGCAATTGGAGCACGCAATGACAAATTCATTGATTGCTAAACTTACTTCGGTAGTACCCGACCCTGTGCGAAAACTTTTTACACTATTGATAACGGATTCATCCGCTACAATTCCCCAAAATCATCCTGCTTCCAAACTTTTTACATTACGCTTGATGAGCGTTCCTTGAAATGCAAAAAATCAATCCACTACGATAGAGGATGCCGATTCAGTTTGTTTTTGGTTTACCTATTGCGGATGACCCAGGAAATGATCGTCAGACTAAGGGTTATTTAGAGAGCGATGTTGAAATTTTAAAACACATGAAAATTATGAATGACAAAAACGAGTACACTCCAGATCTGCATACGATAAATCAGGAAGTTCGTGACTTACTCGTATGGATGAAAGTCAGTGGTGAACCACCGTTTCCACCTCTCCTTATTAAAACCTTATGTGCTGATTATAAACGTCTTGAGGCGAGTGTTGGGTCTGTAGGTTTACCTGGAAAACCTAGAACTGGACAACATGAATCTATGGAAAAAATCAAAGCCATATTGAAACAAGGGGGGGTAACGGATATGAATAAATGTGCGCCTACGGGTGAGTATAAACCACTTGCGAATCCTCCAGCGCCTGTGGCTGCGACTGCTATTTCAGGAACGGCTCTTGTGACTCCTGTGACAGCAAGTGGCACACCGTGTCCGCCAGTAGCAGGTCAAGGATGCGTAATGAACTGTAATTGCTCCAATGATAAAGAAATTATGGCAATGCTTCAAATTATTCAAAGTATGTTACAAACTCCCACTAAAAAACCTCTTTCGGACACCGATATACGTGCTGCTGTAGCCGCAATGACGGCAAGTTTGGATAGTCTTGGTAGAGCGATTGATGAAATTAATGCGGTCGATCCAGAACAGACAGATTATAGCCCAGCAATTATAGAATTGAAGGCGTTGATACAAGGTCTTCCCACAAGTACTTCACAGGAGGTGCAGGCTTTAATAGTCGGTCCTTTAGCTAGAGCAATCGCAGCACTACGCACTTTAATTGACGACAAACATGAGGTCGTTATGCGAAAGTTATCGGAGATTGAAGGTTCATTAGGAATAAATGCTAGTGGTGTAACTGTTCATCAAAAATTAGATAGAATTATGGGTGCGCCTCGTTCTGGTTCATTGTCTATTAGTACAATTTCTCCTGGTCCTGGTTCTGGTACAGAAACGGCTGGTACAGGAACGGCTGCTACAGGAACGCCTGCGTCTGGTTCTCCTCCTGCTTCTGTTATAGGAACGCCTGCGTCTGCTTCTCCTCCTGCTTCTGTTTCTGGTCGTGGTGCTACGAATGGTCTTTCTGGTCGTGCTTCCGTTAATGATGAAGAAAATGATGTTGTACGTGGTACTGACACAGAAGCAGGAGGAGAAGCAGTCGAAGGAGGAGGAGCAGTCGCAGGAGTAGAAGCAGACGCAAGACCCGTTTCAGGAACGGCTGTCGTTCCTGAAACAGCAGCAGTCAAACCAGCCGTTCCTGTCAAACCTGTCGTTTCAGAAACGCCTGTCGCAGAAAGAGCAAGAGCAAGAGCAGTTGGGTCTTCTGGATTAGTTGGGTCTTCTGGCGCGCCTGGTAATTCTAACACAAATGAAAGAGGAGAAAATAACAACGATAGTTTGTCAGTAATTAGCAATCTTAGTAACAGTGATGGCTCTCTCGAAGACGGTACTAGCACGACAAGACGCAATCGTGAAGCAATCTCGGCTTTAGCACCAAGAGCATCGGCAGAATCTAATGTTCAACGAACTATTTTAGGTAATTCACCAGAGGGACGTGTGGGATTTGGAGCAACCCATGCCCGCGGAAGTCGTAAGCAAAAAAAGACTAATGCCATGTCATATGCTAATTTTCTGAATCCAATGCGTAGTAGATCCGCAGGCGAAACAGGACCACCGCCGGTTAATGTAGCAAATGACAGAGCAGACCCAAGTACTTTAATAGGTAGATTAATGTTAAATAAACTAGAATCAAACAGACGTAGGGCTTCTAGAAGTTCACGCAGCCGTGCACGTGGGGAAGCAGGAGCAGGAGCAGGAGCAGTCACAGGAGCAGTCACAGGAGCAGTCACAGGAGCAGTCACAGGAGCAAGAACAAGCGCACAAGAATCAAATACTTGGGATTCTTTATCTGATTCAAATTCTAATCAATTAATATCACCTGGTACCATGTTATCTCCTGTGACAGGTGAAGCTCTTTCACCGAATCCACCCGTTCAACGATCTAGTTCAGGTTTTTCACCGAAGGGACGTATGGAATTAGGACCAACCCATGCTCGCGGAAGTTCTGAACAAAACAATGCTATTCCAACATACACCACACCACTTGCTAATTTAATGAGTCGATATCGTGGTGGACCCACAGGCGTAACACGACGCCGACCGCTGCTTACTTTACCAAATGACAGAGCAGACCAAAGTAGTTTAATAAGGGGTTTCAGACAACCATCATACAGACCTAGGTCTTTCGATAGTCAACCAAGCCATGCACGTAGGGAAGAACAAAACGTACTCAATGCGTCTCAAGCTTTTGGAGCAACAGTTCATGCAGAAGGAGAAAGTGCACCAGAAACCCAAGGAGGTGCTGGAGCAGGAGGTGCTGGAGCAGGAGACGTATCTGTATCAGCAACCGCACCTCTTGTAGCAGCACCAATAGAAGGAGCAACAAGTAGCGAATTGGGTCAAAAACAGCGCCAAAGACTTATTTTACCCAATGATAATACAAGCTTCGGCAGTTCTGCTAAGAAACTACAAAGACAAGGTTCATTCAAAAAAACAGATGTAAGTCAAAGTACCCCTGCACGTGGCTCTAGAGATAAAGGTATTCCAACATTGCATACATCCGTTCAAAACTTACTCAATGGCACAGGTCTTGCGGCGCCTGCGTCTTCTGTGTCTTCTGTGCCTTCTGTGTCTTCTGTGCCTTCTGTCACTGCTCCCGTAGCGCCTTCTGTCACTTCTGCCGTAGCGCCTTCTGTCACTTCTGCCGTAGCGCCTTCTGTCACTTCTGCCACTTCTGTCACTGCGCATAGACCGCGACCAATGGAGCCTCTTCTATTTCCTGAACCTCCTCCTGGTGCTTTGCGCCAAGCAAGTGGACGATACCTTCCACAAAGCACAATAAATCCTGCATATGAAGGTCTTAGCGCAGTAAGAAGAGGAATAAAGATGTTTTCGCCAAAAGGCAAAGGCAAACGAAAAATCTCTCGTAAGACTAGAAAGAACCGTAAATGAATATCGCTTTAAAAGCGAAATACAGTTTTTATTCCGCGCTCGTATTTTTCCTCGTCGCAAACCCCGAAACGTATAAAGTTGTCCAAACTGTATTTGGAGGATTCCTAGGAACAATTGCGAATCCCGGTGGTTGTCCAACATCTTTCGGGCTCTTCATGCATACAATTGTATTCTTTTTTGTGATGCTGGCGTTGATGATGTTTCCGCGAGATTAAGGAGAGATATTCCCTTACACGCGTCCCAATAAAAACGCTATTCATTGTAAATGAGTCTTATACCTATCGCCATAGCTAGTGGAATGGCTGGTATAGATATTATTGCGTTTTCAATTATGAAAAAAATATTTGAAAAAGCATTATCGCCTGGATTTGCGATTGTCTCTATGATCCTGTATTCCCTACAACCTCTTATTCTCTGGAAATCACTCTCCTTTGAAACTGTGACTGTTATGAATATTCTATGGAATCTCATATCCAATATTGGTGTAACATTGGTTGGATTATTCGTCCTTGGTGAATCCATTTCATACAGTAAATGGGCGGCGATTGTTTTTGGGTTTATTGCTATCTTTTTATTCACGTTTGAGATTGAGGAACTCATTCAAATAGTATAATTCTATATTCGTTCAAATTCAAATGATATTCGACATTAAATATCCATGTACGCCCATTGTATTGAATAATAACATTACGCTCCATACATACATTTTCTTTCATATAGGCGTGAAGCCGTCGTTTGAATTCAGCAGTAGCATCGTGACTTTCCATAACATTCGTTGTATTCATTGTGTTCGTTGTATTGCTTTTATTGCTTTTATTAGTTTTTTTGTGTTTCGTACCGCTTGACCAATCCGACAGACTCATAGAATCCCAAAAGTCAGTAAATGTCGCAGTCTGTATAGAAAATACTTCCGAACCCGGTGGATGTAAGAATGCATTTGTAAATTCTGTTTTTACACGGTCGTTTTTCAAGTGTGAACTGCATGAACCCATTCTACTGGTTGATTGTGTGAAGTGTAGCAAGTTCATTTTTTTGGGAATTCTTGGGTAGTTTTGGGGAAGGGGATATCTCCCCCCTTTACTACAAATACAATCAAGCAACTCGTATCCTCTAGCTTGATTGGAGTTTCATTTTAAAAATATCCATTATAGAATACAATGTATATAATTATGCTATTGATTGTATTATTCGTTGTATGTGCGTTGTCCCTAGTTGTATTGGAACACTTTCGTGGTTCTGGTTCTCCTGGTTCTGGTTCTTCTGGTTCTTCTGGTTCTTCTGGTTCCCGTGGTTCTGGTTCTTCTGGTTCCCGTGGTGGGCATAGAGGAGGGTATGGAGGAGGAGGAGGAGGGCATGGAGGAGGAATGCACGGAGGACACAGATCGCATAGAGGAGGAACAGCCTACCGTAGTTCTGGTGGAAGTTCCTACGGCGGTTGGTGGGGCTACGGTTATCCTTTTGTCTGGTGGGGATATCCTTACTATTCCTGGTATAACGATACATTGCGCTGTGATAAAAATATAGATTGTGGTAGTGGTTATTGTGATGAATTCGGATATTGTGCTGCGATTCCTTACATCAAGTACACAACGCTTTAATCACGCGTTCCAATGTCGCAACTTCTGTTTCCCACGAATACTTCAAAACATCTTCACGCGCCTGTAGTCCGTGCTTTACTCGAAGTTCCGAATCCATAACATATTCCTCTGCTGCTAACATCAAATCATGCGAATCTACAATTTCTAACAATCCGCCTAATACACTGTGACTTGTTGGAATATAGGAACGCCATTTCGGTTCAACAACCATACTGTTGACCCCGTGCTTACAAAAATCCTGTAGTCCTCCAACCTTCGGAACAACTTGTGGAATTCCTAAACCCATTGCTTCAAATTGACATAATCCAAAACCCTCACCGTCCGCAGCTGTAATACCGACATCGCTTAATGAATACAATTCATTAATCAATTCGTCGGTATAGGTTAACGCAGTCATTGTAATCATAAGTTTATTCGCGTGCGGTTGAACCGGTGCGCCTATACGTTCCAATTCGCGAATATATATTTCCTGTATTGGAAATCCGCCTGCTTCGCCACTATCACACACTGCGAGTAAGGCTAGAGGTTTCGTAGGATGCCGTGCGACTAATTCCGCGAATGCGGATACAACAATATCATGACGTTTCCTTGGTGTATTGCGATTGAGATTCAAAAATAAAAAAACATTTTCTGGAATATTGTGTTTCTTACGCATCTCGTTTTTATTCTTCATTACAAACTGTGATGCGTCAAATCCGTGTCGCATAACATAGACGGGCTTCTTTACACCTTGTTTTATTAAAATATCCTTCCAATACGACGTAAATGTAAAATACGCATCCGTATCCTTTTCAATACGCCCTAAAAGTTGTCGACGTTGTAGTGGATAGACTTGGTCAAGATAGACGATTGTTTTATACGTACGTTCTGCGGGTGTGAGTTTTTCTGATAAATTATCTAAAAACCGGCATACGACACCCGCATCATTGTAGAAAAAAAGCACATCCGGTTTGACAGTTCGTACATAAGTCGGTAATTGCGAAAATCCGAACCCCGATTCAGCTTCTGCGACTTTCGCACGTTCTTTCTCTACCGGATCGTACACATCAACACCCGGCGGATATTGTCTATAATCCTCCGGTGGTTTAATAAATTTTTGCAATCCGAAGTGAAATAATTCACACGTTCCGAGTTTCGCAAGTTCTTTAATAATATGATACATAACCTTACTGTAACCGGTTGTTTGGTGCAAATGCGTTCCGACAAGCAATACACGCGGTTTTTTTATACAGCTATCTTTTGGTAGTACAGGGATATCTAATCCTGCTTCTTTGATAAGCGACTCTAAATTGGAAAAGATATCCATGGTACGGTCTTTGAATAGTATGCTTTCACAATCTTTATATGGCAAATATTGAAATATCGCACCCCCTTTGATAATTGGGCACAATGGCGGAACACGAGAATCCAATACGAAAAGCCAAAATCCCGAAAGCCTTACGCGAACAAGTATGGCGAACTGTACATGGCGATACATTTCAAGCGAAATGTATCGTCACGTGGTGTATAAATACAATAACGGTCTTTGATTTTGAGGTTGGTCATAATATTCCAGAATCCAAAGGCGGTTCGTTAGATATTGGTAATTTACGACCGATTTGTAGTCGCTGTAATAAATCAATGGGAAATCGTTATACAATCGACGAATGGAACACTGTAGGAAAACCTACGCTTCCAGTGCCTATACAATCTGTAGAGGTTGTTCAGTCACGGTCATGTTATTGCTAAAAACAGTTTTATTTTGTCCTTAATCGCTTGTTTTTTCTGGGACCACCAGACTTTCAAAGTACGTCTATGATTTTCCATAACTGCGGTCTGTTTCACAAGACTCGGTAGAAGTTCAGCAACTTTTTGCCAACTCGGAAATCCTAACAATGGATGCTTACCAAACTGTGCTACAAGTTCGTCCGAGCAGCCTATAGTTTCTGATGGTACATACAAGGGTATTGCGCCATTCTCTAATGCCTCGTAGAGCCGAAATGATTCTAGCGATTTGTAACCTGTTATACACGGTACGAATTTCACATCACGTAAATGGTGTTTGTACGCATCGCCTTTCACAATCGCTGGAGAGGACCACGTTTGTTTTGTGTGAACTTCGTTGGGTTTTACGCTCGCAAGACTGTCTAACATCTCTTTTCGTCCCCTCCTATCTAGCGAACCTGCGAATCCCCATACATTGTTTCGCGCTTCAAAATTCGGCGTATCATCTGATTCTGAGACTGTACCTTTTGCATAGCCCAGCGGTAGAATCATGACGTTACTCGGTAAATCTGGTCGCCAATAATTACGCAGAACCTTCGCAACCGCAGGATGTCTATAGATATCAATATTATTTGCTGCGTATTCGTCGCTTAGGTGGAGTAAATGAAAGGTTTTATTTTTCTCAACAAATAAACGTCCAATCCTTTCTAATTCCTCAATTTCATCGTTTTTAGCGGATATTTGATATAGGATAATAGGATTCTCAATCGCAATTATGTCGTATATAGATGTGTATGATTGAAATCGAAAGGAAACAAGACTATGTAACCAATCTGATTCTAAAAGACAATTCACGTTCTGGTCGTCTCTATGAAATACAACATAGTCTCTGACGGGTTCCGCTATCTTTACAGAATCTACGACATCCAATACTCGCCCCCATACATCAAGACGACCCTGAAAAACCGAACGAATCCTCGCCGCTATAATCCCATATTCAGCAACGAGAGCGGAACAACGTTTCTCGACGATGAAGGTTTCAAAAATCTTAAATAACGCATTATGTTTTATGAATTCCGCAGGAGTCATCGCAGCCCATACGTTAAATATTTCGTTGAGATTTTCACGTAGTTTTGAAGAATCATTATGTTTCATACAATCTAAAAATGTTGTCCATATTGCTTTGACGTCTAACACTGCGTTCACTGTATTTTCTGGTTTTTCTGGTTTTTCTGGTTTTTCTGGTTTTTCTGGTTTTTCTGCGTCTTTGACGTCAACAGGCGCACCCTCCGATTTGAATGCTGCGATTTCCTCCAATGAAAAATGTTCATTGTTCGTCCAAATATCTGAATCAAACGTATCAATACGATTGTAATTATTGAATTCGGATACTTTGTAGGATGCATCCTCATCTTGAATACAACCCGCAAGAAGCGGTGTTGTAAAATAGATATTCAAATATGAATCGCCGTGATTAACAATCATATGGTCACCGCTCGTAAAAATACCGCGTTCCTTAATTAGCCGTACCAATTTTTGCGCACCCTGTTTCGTCAATACATACGCATAATTACAGAAATGGAAATAGCGGCGTTCGCCACCAAATAGACTATTCTTCGCAACGCGCGCAAAAAACGAATTTACAGGTTCTGTAATCCTTGGAAACGCGGGTTTATTCGGCGGCAATACACCACCTACATAAATCACATCTGTATCTGCGGGTATAGAGGATGACATTTTTGACCAATCCAGCAACCATCGCTCCTCAAACTTCACATCGTCTTCAAGAATTAAATAGCGTTGTGAAACTGGGTCGTTCGCGAGTTTTTCCCACAATCCTAAATGTGATAGTGCACAGCCCATAATACTCTTTTTCCATTTGAAATCATTATTACGGAAACAATGTACAAGTTCTTTTGTAAGTTTCAAGGTTTTACCATCAACGGCTTTATACGTGTACACATTGTCGTACATATGGGGATGATTCTGCTTGAAGAGTGTCATACGGTCCTTACGACGTTCTAATGTAATAACATAGGCTTCATCAATACTATCCGCGAAAGGTACGAGCGCACGGAAGGTACCACGATGATTGTAGAAAGGCGTACCCATATGAGCCGCACGGCGCATAGATGTTTGGCAACGAAATTGCTCAAGTGGAAGACGAGCGGCACCCGAACGTTGTGATAAAATGCTAAAAATAGATTGGTCGTGACGATGTCCAATACACGGAGCGTTGTACGGTTTCTCTTTATCTCCTACAATTGTATCACGTTGCGTAACCGCTATAGATAATGCATTCTGAAATAGGGTATGCCCTGGTTTTTTCGCGCAAAAACCGATGCATCCGCCCCAAATAGGTGGTGCACTGAGTTCCTCGGCTGTGACGTTGAGGGTTTTACAAAACGTAGGATGGCACCATTCGCTATTTGTATGTTTCGTATCTTCAAGGAAACATAGACCATTGGTGCCAATCGTTTTCCAGAGTCGTTCGAGTGGTGCGCTAACTACGATTCCAGCATCTACATACAATACGTTTGTTCCTACAGGCAATTCGTTCGCAAGCGTCATAAGCAACCACGTTTTCCACGCATAATGTTTAGGTTCCCAGAAGTCGGACCACGGCAGAAAATCACGTATCGGAAACAAACGAACTTCAATATCGTGTGCCTTTAAAATCTCTAGATGTGTTGCGGTCAAGTCCGACCAACTGTAGACAATCTTTCGTACCTGTGGTTCAAATTGTTTTAGGGAATTGAAAAGATTCACAGCGGATTCTATGTAGTTTGCTGTCGCAGCACATACGACGACGCGGTTTGATTGCGGCAGCGACAGCGGCTGCGACAGCGACTGCGACAGCGACTGCGACAGCGTAGTTTGTGTTGCTTCTGTTGGTTCTGTTGCTTCTGTCGCTTCTCTTGCTGTGAGGTCTTTTGATACACCTGACTGCACATTTGGTTTACTATTTTCTTTTTTGTGTGATAAAAACTGTTCCGCGACTGCCCAATCCTCCTCACCAACTTTCACAGATACATTCATGATTTTTTCAAAAATAGCCTTTGCGAAGCGTGTCATTGTATCTTCGCAGAACTTACGTTTCTTCGGGCTTATAGCGGGGACGGATGCCATCTGTTTCCAAAGTTCATCATTCTCATCAACGTTCTTGACTAAATCTATCAATTGTTGGGCTGATGCTACCTGATTCGCATTGATAAATCCACCCGCATCAAAGTCGCGGTCCGCAAACGGGTCGCCCCAATAAATAGGAACTGCTCCCGCGACTTTCGCATGAAAAAGTTTTTCAGTCGTATAACCCGGTGCTGAGGAATTTTCATACGTTATGACGAATTTATAATCTTTGTAAAAATCCACTTTCGCAAGTTCGCCGCCGCCACCTCCTAAGCCCGCCGGAATAGGACCAGTTGGTACATTACAGAATAAACGTCCACCCGAATCTACGGGTTTCCACTTATTCAGAATTTGAAATGCTACATTACGGTTTTTGTTATTTGGATTTGTTGCTACGAAAGCGCAGAATTTTGTTTTCGTATGTACGGCAACATTCGTAGTTGTCGCTGCTAAAACACTTACGGGTTTCGGATTGACCATCAACTCGACGTCCGCACCCCACCAATTGACCTCCGTCATCCATAACGGCATACGAATATAATGGTCCTGTGCGTCATACATGAATCCAACATTCAAAAACGTATCCGCATTCTTATTGAGTGGTGCATTTTCGCCCGTAAAATACACTTTTGGAATATCTTTATATCGCGCTTGCTTTTCACTATCGTTACTGAGTGGTCCAAAGAATACAATATTCGGTGTATCTTGGTCATTGATAACACGAATATGATTAAGGCTACCGACCCATTGAAGTAGATATAAGAAGAAATTATGGTTCGGTTGAAATTGGTCCCACATTGACGCAAACGCGACGCGTAATTCCGTCTGTACTCGTTTTGCGATTACAGGTTTCGGAATATCACACGGCGTGCTAAGAGCTGTCGCGTAGGCTTCACAAACCGCTTGTGGCGAAAATGTAGCACGTAGGGCTGCCTTACGAATTGTTGCGGCATCTGGCGAAAAGAAGCCTATATGCGCTTCGTAATCCGCCATCATCTGTCTCCAACCTTTGACCGCATCCGAAATCTGATTTAATTCGTAAAAATACGGACTGAAGGATTGTAGAATAGCACAGTTATGAATCAGTGGAATTCCAGCGTACAAAGCATCCAGTAAATACGACTTTAGTGGACGAAAACGCTGATGCGCTATAAATACTGATTTATCCCTGCGTAAATCAGGCAACCGTACGCGTGCTACCATATTCCCACTAATATCTGGCAACAGTAGATTTCTCGCAATATTTGACTTGAAAAACTCATTATTCCCAGTCGCTGTTCCATTATGAACACAAACCCGAATCGGACATAGCGATTGACGAATTACACTCACAATATTCAATGGAATTACGCAATGCGAACTATTGCTTGTGTTGCTTTCTACAATACGTGCACACCACGACATTGTTTTGGGTGCGGATTTATCCAACGAGGTATCAATACGGGTAGCGCTCTCTTGCCACGACGGGATAGTATTGGTTTGAATATAGTTATCCAGTGAATCCGGATCCCAAATATACGGAACACGAATGACTTTCCGTTGCGACATAAATTCGAGATACTGAATATCCTGTTTGGAGTAAAAATCGTACGTCCATAGTGCGTACAGATTTGTAAAATCGCGGCGCAAAGGATTAAATGCATAGACACAGGATTCCATATCTGTAAAAATCGGCGGATAATGAATAAATCCAATAACTCTATCTGCTACTTTTTTCCTATCCTCCGCAGAGAACGCCCATACAACTTCCAGAACTAGGTCAAAATGTAGGTCTTTTGAATCCGATGACCACGCACTCATCTTTCTATCAATAAACTGAACATCGATAAAACGCGCACTTTCACCTTTTTTATAGAGAAAGGTCACATCGTGTTTCGCTAGTTCAAAAGCTTTCCCGATTGCGAGGGCGACTTGCGGAATACTTCCGCTGAAATAACTGTTTTCAAACCGCGCTGTTATACCGATTTTCATTTAGATAATTAGATTTCAATACGGTTTAGACTAGGGTTGGATAGCTCCAATGTATACTATATGAAACATTAGTATTATAAACAGAAATGTAATTCTTGTTTATAATATGTCAATGATACAAATCTGTATTCATGGATTTCATAAAAAGGGGGTACTGCGCACTACGTAACTTCGTAATCGCGCTACTACGTAGTGGCACTACGTAACTTCGTAATCGCGCTACTACGTAGTGGTACTACGTAACTTCGTAATCGCGCGAAGGGGGAGATATCCCCCTTAAGTTTAGACTATTTAACACCTTTGCCATTAAAAATGGCAAAAGGTTGGTTAGCCGTTTTTCTTGAACTCGCCACAAATTTGCGACCCAATGGGTGGCAAAATATCGGCGTTTAAAATGGAAAATGGTGTAAGAGGATTTCTCCACTTCGTAGCCGCGCCATGGGGAGATATCCCCTAATGTAAATAAAGGTGGATGTCTTACCTCGAATTGGGGTAATCATGGAGCAGGTGCTGGTGCAGGTGCTGGCTCAGCAGCAGGCGCAGGCTCAGCAGCAGGCGCAGGCTCAGCAGCAGGCGCAGGCTCAGCAGCAGGTGCAGGCGCAGCAGCAGGTGCTGGTGCAGGCGCACGACCACGACCACGACCCGGAGCCGTTCCTGTAGCAGGCGCAGCACGAGCAGAAGGCGCAGCAGCACGGGCAGCAGGCGCAGCACGGGCAGCAGGCGCAGCACGGGCAGCAGGCGCAGCAGCACGAGCAGCAGGCGCAGCACGGGCAGCAGGCGCAGCACGAGCAGCAGGCGCAGCACGAGCAGCACGAGCAGCAGGCGCAGCAGCCGCAGCACGAGCAGCAGGTGAAGCAAATTCGGGAAAAATAGGTCCGAAACCTAAAAACGCAATAAAAGCAACTAAACCCAACCATCCCGCAGGACCAGAAGATATAACATTAAAATATTCACCATCGGACTTGAATGTAACACTATTTGATGCTTTTTGTCCTTCCAATACTATTGGAACAGGAGGTGAAAATATATACGGAATAGGAATTGGAATTGGAATTTGAGCATT
>Ga0114970_10000286_pt1 | contig 36883 bp, 43 predicted proteins | sample M_140205_XF_Meta_FD_87030 | JGI IMG/M metagenome (GOLD analysis project Ga0114970, IMG submission 87030) | Freshwater microbial communities from Lake Montjoie, Canada to study carbon cycling - M_140205_XF_MetaG | ecosystem: Environmental > Aquatic > Freshwater > Lake | place: Lake Montjoie... | reverse complement strand
AGTTATAATGGTGGTATTTATACTTCAAATAACTATGGACAGACATGGGTTGCTACTTCAGTATCAATATTACAAGCGTGGACTTCAGCAGTAGCAATGTCTTCTTCTGGACAATATCTTTATGCAACTGGTAATGGTAGTACTTATATTTCAAATAACTATGGAGTTTCATGGTTATTAATAACATACCCTGGCATTAATATCAACTTGAACACAGTATCATGTTCATCTTCTGGACAACATATTTATACTGGAGGTGGTGGTAATTATATTTCAAATAACTATGCAAAAACTTGGTCAATTATTTCAGGAGCACCAAGTAATATATTTGCATCAGCAATGTCTTCTTCTGGACAATATATTTGTGGAGTTCGTAATATTAGTGATGGTGGTGGTATTTATATTTCATCAATAGCAAGTCAGTTTAATACAAATGTTGAAATAACTGGTAATTTGGGAGTAACTGGTAATTTGGGAATAACTGGAAATATAAGTATTAGTGGAAATTTGGGAGTAACTGGAACTGCCACATTTTCAAATGATATTTTAGTTAATGGAATAACTATTGGAAAAGGAATAATAGGTAATAATACTGTAGTAGGTAATATTGCATTAGCAAATAATACATCAGGAACACAAAATACTGCATTAGGAAATGCAAGTTTATATACTAATACAACTGGATATAATAATAATGCATTAGGACAAAATGCATTATATGCTAATACAACTGGAACTGATAATACAGCTTGTGGATTTGCAACATTATTATGTAATACCACAGGATATAATAATACTGCTGTTGGATTAGAAGCAGGAAATAATACACCAAATGCTGGATCAACTGGCGCTCAATTAAACTATAATTGTACATTTTTAGGAATGAATTCAGGAACAGATATTTATGGTGCAACTGGATATACTAATTCAACAGCAATAGGATATAATTCTATGATAACTGCTTCAAATCAAATTGTTCTTGGAACGGCAACTGAAACATACCAATTTCCAGGATTAACTGGTTATTTTGGTGGATATGTTCAAGCAACTACTTTTAATTCAACATCAGATTATCGTATTAAGACAAATGTAGAAGAAATAGAAGCAGTAGTAGATAATTTAAGACCAGTTAAATATACAAATACAATAACAGGTAATCAAGATATGGGATTTATTGCTCATGAAGTCCAAGAATTATTTCCATTTTTAGTTTCAGGAGAAAAAGATGGACCTCAAAATCAAGCAATTAATTATACAAGTTTAATACCTCTTTTAGTGAAAGAAATACAAGATCTTAAAAAGCAATTACAGCAATTGCTTAGCAGTCGCCAAACCACCTTTAGAAAAGGTGGTGCCAAATTAAATGCCAAATTAAATGCCAAATTAAGTTAATATTTTGATCCATTTAACCACTATATTTTGCTCCACTTTTGTCAGCTTGCGCCTAAGAAAAGTGGAAGAATTGCAAAAAAATTGATTTGAATTTATCCAATTTAAATCAATCTATATCAAACAATATATAATGTCAAACGAACTTAAAGAAATCCCAGTTGAGCCAACCTATTTAGCCGAGAAAAATGAGCACGGGCGTGATAAAGATATGCAATTTGTTGAATCAACCCATAAATATACTATTATAACAGATCCAGATTCAAAATATGATTCTGTTACGACCTGGAATCATTCCCATTTTGCGCATTTTAATGCAGCACTTATTATTAAAAATATGATGAAAGGTAAGAATTGGAATCCAGAAAATAAATATTGGGGTATGACTGCAGAAGAAATTAAAAAGAAATGGTCTACAGATGGACTCAAAGCAGCGTCACTTGGAACTGCACTTCATTATGCTATTGAATGTTTTATGAATATAGAGGAGCCCACTAACCAGATGGTATACCATTTGGCTAACTCTGTATATGCCTCACCAGAATGGTCTTACTTTTTAGAATTTACTAGAGCATTTCCAGATCTTAAACCTTATCGCACTGAATGGCGAATATATGATGAAGATATAAAATTAGCAGGATCAATAGATATGGTTTATGAAAATGATGATGGAACTTTGAGTATATATGATTGGAAAAGATGTAAAGAAATTAGTAAAGTTAGTGCATTTAAAAAGCATGCTAAAACGGCTTGTATAAATTATTTACCAGATACGAATTTTTGGCATTATAGTTTGCAATTAAATACATACAAAGCAATTTTAGAACGCAAATATGGAAAGATAATAAAAGATCTATATTTGGTACAATTGCATGAAGAAAACCCGAGAAAAACTTTTGAGCTTATTAAAGTTGCTGATTTGAGTGCGGAGATTGAGAAATTGTTTGAGCTGAGAAAAGGAGGTTTTATGAAGATTGACAAGGCAGTTATTAGCGTTTAGATTTAGTTCCTCTTGATCTAGATCTTTGTCTCCCTCTCCCTCTAGATTTCCCTCTAGATCTTGTTCTCCCTCTCCCTCTAGATTTCCCTCTAGATCTTGTTCTCCCTCTCCCTCTAGATCTTTGTTTTAATATTCCTTTTTGTCTTCTTCTTGTTCTAAATTTACGTCCTCCATCATAAGGTGTTACTTTAACTAAGTCATCCCCCAGTTTTTTTTCTATTTCGCGGTATTTATTATTTAATTATTGTTGTTGCAGGTATGCTAATATTGTTGATTTATGTTTTTCTAATGCTACTTCTATTTCAGTTTTTATTTTTTAGATTTTCTTAATTTTCTTTTAATTCCTCTTCTTTTGATTGATTTTCTTTTTTTGATTGTTTTTCGTCTATGAGTTCCTCTTCTTTTCTTTGATTTTGAACCTTTAGCATTAGGATCTTTAAGTCTTGCAAGTCTTTCTGTTAAACTGAATTCAGGACTTTCTGCTAATTTTAATAACCTTTCGATAACTTCACCAGTTTTTTCCTTAGATAACTCAAGATCTCTAGATTTACTAATTGCTGTAGTTATTTTGGCAGCAGTTGCATCATCTTTTTTATCTTGTTTATATGTTTCAATTGCGTCTTGTTTAATTTTAGCAGCTCCCTCCATATTACCTTTTTTTTCCATTTTTTTCATATCAAATAATCTTTTTAACATATAAAATTCGCCAAAAGTCATTTTTAATCTTTTATCTTTTTTGTTATTAGCAGCTGCTTCAATACTATCAATATTATACAATCCAAAATTAGCAAGACTAATATCTAATATTCGATCCGGATGATTTCTTGAGTCCATTTTTTTAAGATCTGATTGCAATTCTTCTATATCATCATATCTATGACTTTTTCTTAAACTAAATGAACTTGACATTATATATACTTAAAAATATTTTATTATAAATAGTAAATAGTATGTTAAACTTTTATAGCACATTGCCTTTATTATTTATAATGTTTGGATCAGGTCTGTTATATTTTATGAAAGATACTATTTATGTTAAGGATTATTATTACCGATTTTTTGATAATAGATTTGAATATGAACAAAATAATAAAATAGATGATAAGAAGGAAGAACAAAAGAATGAACAAAAAGAAGACAAAAAGGAAGTAAAACTAATTAAATATGAAGATAAATATTGGGATAAATATGAACGAATGATAAATAAAGAAATAGATAAGGAATTAGAAAAAGATAAGGAAGAGAAAAAAGAAGGAGAGAAGGAGGAAGAAAAAATTGAAAAAATAGAAATCAGTAAAAATAATATCCTATTTGAAACTACGCCAACAGGAAATGTTCTAATGTTTTATGATTCAACACGCACTTCTTTTATATATTATGCAGATACTGCAATTCCATACCGATATTTAGAATCAGTTGCACGCAAATATGTGACTACTTATCATTGTTTGCATCTTTATATTGATATGAAAAAAGAAATTGCTGGTGCAGAGAAGAAAATTAATGATAAGAAATTAGAGGAAAAGCAAAGATTGGAAAAGCAAAGATTGGAGGAGGAAGAAGAGAGAATAAAGTTAGATGATGAAGAAAATGAAAAGTTGGATAAATATAATAAAGATAATAAAGATAGAGATAAAGAGACTAAAGAAGTTCCTAGAAATGTATTTGCCAAATTAAAAAATTATAATGCTGGATCTAATACTGTAATTAAAGGTAATAAAGTAGCAGAAACAAATCCAAACCGATCTTCTAGTGCTGTTATAATTAGTTCAAAGAAAGAATATATTTTAAAAGAGAATGCAAATCGGTTTTCATATGAAGGAAAAATGGTGAATTATAAATTATTGAAAAAACCAGAACGTAAAGTAGTTGATAAAAATTATGGATTTAGTTTTGCTGATTTTAAGAAAATGCAAGAAAGTAAAGATAAGTAAAAAGTAAGAATAATAATAAATAGATATAGTAGTAATGAGTTCAATATCTCTTATAGATAAACATAAAATAACTGAACAAGATTTAAATGAAGATGGGCAAATACATAAAAATAAATTTAATGAGGTCATGACAGTTGAGGCTGCTGGTGCAGATATTGAACAAATAAAAAACAATGCAAAAATACACAATGATAAATTAAATAAAATTACTGATGAGATTAAAACCAAAAATAACACTTTAACAAGTAAAAATATTGATGATAACATTCAAGTTCAAGAATTAACTGATTTAATAGAATCATTTACTACCAATATTGAACTAATAGGCAAACTTAATATACAAAAAAACACTCAATCATCTACTGACGGAGAAACTAATAGTGATGTAATTAATTTATGGATTGATAATTTTACAACTATATTTAATCAAGGAGAAGCTGGACTAGGAGATACTTTATTTAATGGTATTGCAATGCCTATTTTAGAAACAGGAGGAATAGATAAAGATTTACTTAATTATGTATTAACTTTTTTGAAAAACCCTACTATAGATAAAGCAGGATTAGAAGCAGATTTAGCTGTTCAAGCAGCGAAAAAAGCTGAACAAATGAAAGAAATATTTGGTAAAAGTGGTGGTGATGTAGCATTTATGCTTTCCCAAGCATTCGCTAGAACTGCTTTATTTACAGTATATCCTGGAATTGGTGAAACTATTAAGGGCTTGAATAATACTTTGGGAGAAATAAAAGAAAAAATAGAAGAAAAGTTTGCTTTAAGTGATAAACTCAGTGCAGGAATACCTGATATAACTGCATCAGCAACTAATGCAGCAAATAAAGCAGCAGAAGAAGCAGCAAATAAAGCAGAAGGAGCAGCAAAAGGAGCAACAACTAAGTTAGAATCAGTCGTTCCTGGAAAAGGTGGATCGCCTTTTAAAAAAATAAATAAAACAAAATTGAAACGCCGTATTCATAATAGTATTAAGAAATTTTATAAAACAAATAATTTAAAGACATTAAAGAGAGAAATCCAAAGAATGAAGAAACGATTTACTAGAGGGAAGAAATAAATTATACATTCTTTATGCATTCTTTTTCATATATTCCTTGTATCCATTACTATTTAAAATATTAAAAGAAGTTCCCAAATGTTGATATGCGATTAGGTATGCTTGTTTTTCTGTTTCAGTTAATTGAGTTATGTAAGCAATAATTTTATCATTATTTAACTGGTTTGCTTTATTTTCAGGAATTGGTAACATTTGTATTCTATAAGATTAATAAAATACAAATAAAACGGTTCAATTTATTTTAAAAAGAAAAAGTAAATAGAAGATAAGCATTTATAAAAAAATTGAAACTAAATTGATTGATATACTTAATAGTATTAAATAAAATGAATGATGCTATTACAATTATGTCGAATAATGTTTTTAATAATGATCATATTAGAATTAAGGAAAATGAAGGAGGAAATGAACTTAATAAATCCAATATATTATATTGCAATGATGATTGCACTAGAATAAATAAAGATGTAGAGGAAGAAGATGTAGAGGAAGAAGATGTAGAGGAAGAAGAAGATAAGGATGTAGAGGGAGAGGGAGAGGGAGAGGAAGAAAATTGTGCAAATATTTATAGATATAAATTTACTCAAGAAATTATGGATGAATTGCATAATTTTTCAAAAATTCATCAGTTTGATGATCGTGTACAGTTTAAAGAAGCCTGGCAACTTTGGACAGTAGAGTTTGATGAAACAATTCGAGTAGAAATTCAGCGTTTATCACATAATGGTTATGAAGGTGATATTTTAGATAAAATGTTTAAAAGTGCACGTTACTATTTTAGAAAGAAGTCTTCTGTAAAACCAGAAGTCAAAGAACGTCGTGAATATATATCATTTCAAAAAGATATTTTGACATTGATGGATAATCATATTAAATTAACAAAATTAAAACCTGCTGATGGGTTTACTGACTTTTGCAATACAAATATGGAGGCATTGAAAAAAGAAATTGCTTATTTAGTTGGACATAATATTACAGATTCTAAACAGATACAAGCAAAATTCAAAAAGACATACAAAAATCGTTATTTCCTACTGAATAAATAGTGTATGAATATTAAAGTGTATGTTTGATTGTAAAATTATTAATAAGCAAGAACAAGAAGAAAAAAAGAATCAAGACCAAGATTTTATTTTTTCATTTGATTATATTCAATTAGAAAAGAATGGAACAGAAAAGAGAGAAGATCAGGGGGAAAAAATGGGGCAAAAAATGGGGCAAAAAATGGAGCAAAAAATGAAGGATAAGAAGAAAGAGCAAAATGAACTTAAACCTGTTGATATTTTCTCTCTTAATGAAATTAAGATAAGTGAAAGATTGATGAAACTTAAAGGTTGGCAAAAATATACTAGTCCAATTTTACATTCATCTTTAGTATCAGATTTTGGGAAATATTTATTTGTAAAAGAGCAAATGGATTTCTCTCTTCTCTCTTTTTTAAAAGAGAAAACAAATAGAAGAGAGAAGGAAGAAGGGACGATAGAAGGAACGATAGAAGGGACGATAGAAGGGACGATAGAAGGGACGATAGAAGGAACGATAGAAGGAACGATAGAATACCATAAAGAGAGGAAAGAATCTTTTACGCAGATCCTCTGTATCTATAATTCTCTTTTAAAAGTATTAGAATGGACAGAGTCGGTTGGTCTAGTTTCTTTAAGTTGCAATTTAAATAATATAGTTTTTGATAAGGATAAGTTTTGTAATGTTAAATTGGTTGATTTCTCTCATAGTTTTTTTATTGGAGATACTAAAGGGTTAAGTGCAATTATGCAGATCAATGAGTTTATGCCTTTAGGTCTAAAGGTTTTACATTATATGAATGTGAATCAATGTGAATCTCTCTCTTCAAATAATATACAAGAAATATGCTCAGGATTTATTGAAGGATTAAAACGAGTTGGACCAGATTTATTTCCTTTAGAATTTTTACAAGAGGTTGAAAAGAAATATATTTTCTCTCTTCTCTCTTTTATCAATAAAGAAAAAGAGAGAATTATATTAGAGTTGCTAAAAGGATCCTCATATTGGGATCATTTTAGTATGAGCATAATGTTTTTAATAATGCTAAAAGTGTGTGATTTTAATAATGAATTTGCAAATGAATTTACTTCAATACTGCTAAATAATATACTAAATAGACAGAAAAATGAAGAGTTTACTTTCTGCTAGATCTGGACTTTCTTCTCTTACTCTTTGTCTTTCTTGATTTTTTAGATTTTGTTCCTTTTCTTCTTCTTGATTTTCTTCCTCCTTTTTGTGGTGGTGGTGTTGGGGGTGCTGCAACATCTCCGCCTTTTGCTGTTGCTGGTGCTGCTGAGGCCATATCATCACCTCCTAATAATGAACCAGAATCATTAACTGATGCTGCATTTGCTAAAGAAGACTCTCCACCATAACCAGATCCTCCTCTCATCTTTTTGCCCTTTTTACTTGGAGACGATGCAGTTCCTTTATGCTTATTATATTCTGCTTTTGCCGCAGGATCGCTCATTGCATCTCTATAAGTATATTTTGGATTTGACTTTGATTTTGTTGCTGTCCAACTTTTTAAATGATTAATCCACGCACTAGGTCCTTTTGCCATTATATATATTATTTATATTATTTATTTTTTGATAAAATTGATATTAAAATATAAATACTAATACTAAATAAACTAAACAAATATGAATAAACTAGAACAAATGATCTTTACGCGATATTTATATATTAAAGAAGAAGTAGAATGTGCATTACTTATTTCTCTCTTAAAAAGAGATGCAAATAGTGCACGATTTTGGAGTGAAGAATTAGCTGGGGAAGAATTAGAAGAAATTCTTTTAGAAATATATTTTAATTTCTATTTTACGAATAATTTTGACTTAATGATTGATTTAAATGATCTATTGAGCACAAAATATGAATACAATTTAGATATTTATTTATTAAGAAAATATGTGGAAGAGTTAGATGAAAATGATAATTTAGATGTAGATGAAGATCCTAAAAACTTTCCTATTTGGTTAAAAGAGAGAAACTATAAACAATTAGCTAGATATATTTTACGTGATTGTGAAGAAGTTATTTTACCATATATTTTAAAACATATTGGAACTAATATTAAAGAATTTAATTCTATAATTAAATTAGTAAATAATTCAAAAGATCGTGTTAAAAAGTATAACCGGACAATATATCTTTGTTTTACTATGAAATATTTATTAGGGCTGGACAAAAGAGAGAAAGAAAAGAAAGAAAAGAAAGAAGAGAAAGAATCAAAAGAAAGTATTTCAATAACAATAAAAGAAATAGAAGTGGTTAAACCTTATTTTGATGTAGATGTATCTGATGATAGAGGGTGGCAAAAACTAGGACTAGTGCAAAGATATTCAATTGATAAATATGATTATTTATGTATATTTAGTAAAAATAGAAAAAATTCTTCAAGAGAAGAGTTATTAGATCGGTATAGAAATCATTGGTTATATTATGCTTCTTTCTCTCTTTTATGGAAAGAAAGAATTGAAAAGTATAAAGGAATTATTGATTTAGAAAAACAATTGGTAACATTTGCAGAAGAAACTGATGCAGATGATGATTTATTACAAGAATTTTATGGTTTATATGGATTAGAACCAGATGAACAAAGTGTATTAGTTCAAAATAAGAGTATTCCTATACTTTCTTTAGATAAAGAGTATATTGCAGGGCGTTGGTCTACTTTTTGTAAAGAATTTACTGGGAATGGATTGGTTTAATGATTTAATTTATATTAAAAAAATTGAAGTTAAATATAAATATAGAAGAGAATGTATAATTATCAAAATGCCAAAAAATACAAAAGGAGGATCAGGTCATAGAGGATTAGCATCAAAAGATTGTTATACATCAAAAGCAAATGCTAAAACGCGTATATCAGTTGATGAATATGAATTATATGGACAAGTTAAATCAATGACAGGGAATGGAATGTTTATTGTATTTTGTCAAGATAGTAAATTTCGATTATGTATTATTAGAGGTAAATTTAAAGGTAAAGGGAAAAGAGATAATGTAATTGTTGCAGGATCTTGGGTATTAGTAGGACTTCGTGAATTTGAAACAGAACACGATGTAGGTATAGTTGATCCTGGAACTCTATCTGGAAAACAAAAAGAGAAAAATAAATTAGATAAATGTGATTTGTTAGAATTATATTCTGAGAAAGATAAAAATTATTTGAAAAGTGAAATAAATTTGCCGTGCTGGTCTTTATTTAATCTTGATAAAATTGGTGGTGGTGGCGGATCTACTGGTGGCGGTGGATCTACTGGTGGTGGCGGCGGATCTACTGGTGGCGGATCTAATATTATATTTTCAAATGAATGTGATAATCCATATGCAGATATAATGAATATGGATTTAACTGGCGAAGCACCTAAAAAATTATCATTGATTAAAAAGGAGCAAGCAGAATCAGCAGAGAAAGCAGAAGAAGATGATGAAAATGCTGCTGCTGATGCAATAGAAATAAATATTGATGATATTTAATAATTATAATAAATAGTAGTTATGATTGGTTTGTATTGATTATATTTTGATTTATATTTTGATTTATATTTTGATTTATTTGTAAATAATTAATTTTTTCTTTAAATGCTAATTTATATCTACAAACTGGACATTCACAACTTTCTTCAGTAAGCCATTGTAAAATAGCTGGTTGATTAAAACAATGATTACACGGTAATTGTATAATTAAATCTTCATCGCCAAAATCAGTTAATGTAATTGAACACGTTGTATTATTTTCTTTATTTACTGCTTCTTTAAATTTAATAGGAATTAAATTGTCTTTCACTTCATTAGTAATAATATATTTCTTTTTTTCTTCGGGTTGATTATGAATATAATTTGTATTGGTATTGATAACTGAATATAATAATAATTCTATTATTAAATCATATATATTTATATTATCTATATCATTTAATTCATCTACTTCATCTACATAATTATAATAATTATAATAATAATCCATATTATAATATTATAGTATTATTCTTTTATTATTCTTTTATTATTCTTTTTAAAATAAATTGATATAAACTTATATCCTTAATTTATAGTATATTAACAAAAATGAATTACAATAATAATAACAAACAAAATAGACAAAGAAATACATTTCAATCAAAGAATGTAGTAAAAGAGAATAATGAATTTTCATTAAAATCTATATTATTTCCTGAAATAAATGGACCACTTTCAAGTTCATGTATTAGTACTGATACAGGTAATGTAAATAAAATAACTTATAAAAATGTTTTATTGGAACCAGTTCCAGAAGATTATAAACCATTTGTTCGTATTAAAATGCAAACAGAAAATGAAATCGAAATTAAAAAGCATATTGCATATCATAATAGTGCAATACATACAATTAATATAATGGGTGATACCTGGTTAACATATAGATTAAATTATATTGCAATGTATGGTGAAGATGAATATGAAAGATGGTATATTTCTTTACATGAATGGGATAAAGCAATAAATGGAGAAGAATCTGAATCAGATGATGAATCTGAAAATGATAAGGCGGATGGTGAGGAAGATTATTATTAATAATGTATTTATTTAATTTATGACTAATAAATACATTACATTTACTAGTATTTATATTAATGATGATAAAATAACTAATGTAATAAAAGAAAAAATAGAATTGCAAAAGGATAATGTTATAACTAGAGCAGAATTGGTTGATATTATTAAGAAATATTCTTTTTTTTTAGAAAAACGATATACTGTTTTATCTATTTTAAAATATAATATTACTGGTTTAGAATATGAAGAATTATCTGATGTAAATTTGTCAGAGTCATATGATGATGAGTCAGAAGAAGAGTCAGAAGAAGAGTCAGAAGAAGAGTCAGAAGAAGAAGAAGAAGAGTTAGAAGATCCAAATTTTTTAACTATTATTAAAAATATAGATGATATTTGTTTAGAAAATACAGCATCATCATTTCAAGATTTAAATGAAATCATTATTTTATTTAATGAAAAAAATAATATCGCTGATATAAATACAAATAAAAAACCATCATTTTTACAAACAAAACGTGTTTATATGAATAGAAAACATAATTATAGACGAACACATAGGCATAGAAATATAAAATAAGAAGACCATACTAGATAATATGAAACAATATAAAGAGATTTTGTGATATTATAAGTATATGGCAGCATTACTGAACGCTCTAGATAAACAATTAGGAACAAATGGTCACGCAGAATATAGTTGGGCTAAGGATGATGCTAATGAGGAAACTAATTTAGATAGTTTAAAAGAGAAAATTGTTCAACTCAATTTTCAGTTAGTTAGAGGCGCGAATGTGTCTATAAAGTTTAGAAATATATTACAAATATTGAGTTGTAATATAAAAACAGATGAAACTGCATCTAATGAAGCCAAATACTATTTAACAATTGTATGCAAATTAATTGCTCAAACTCGCGATATTATTGATGGTAAAGGCGAATATACTTTATCATATATGTTAGTTTATGAATTGTATCAGTTTTTTCCTGAAAATGCAAAACAAATATTGGCGCGATTTTTTGAGTTGACATTGGAAGAAACAGAAGAAAAAAAATTGGAGCATCCATACGGATCTTGGAAAGATATCAAATATTTTTGCAAATATATATTAGATAGAGAAGAATGTAGTAGTGAAGGTAAATATAATAAAAAGATTGGTGAATTTGCTTTAAAATTAATGGTTGATCAATTAAAAAAAGATGCGACAGAGTTGGATGTTACTAAATTAAGTTTAGCAGCAAAATGGTGTCCAAGAGAAAAATGTGCCAGATTTGGTAATTTATTTGGTGCTATGGCGAATACATATTTTAAAGAATATAGAGATAGCGCTAAAACAAAAGAACAAAAAGTGAAAGCAACTGCAAAATGCAGAATGGATTTTAGAAAATTGTTAAGTAGATTGAATAAAAGTTTAGATACAATTCAAATTAAACAATGCGCTGGTGAATGGGCCGAGATTAATCATTGTAAAACAACTTCTATTACTGGAATGAAACAGAGAAAAGCATTATTAAATTTAAATAAAAACGGCGAGACACGATCATTTGAAACTGATCGGGTTGAATGTGCTATAAATTATAAACAATATTTTGAAGAGTTAAAGAAATCAGGTAAAGAAGTAAAAGGAAAACGAATTGGTTTGAATGATTTCACTGTTCAAGCTATTAAATTAAATGCATTAAGTGGTAATGGTAATGATTTAGAAAAAGAAATATTGAATTCACAATGGCGTGATAGTTCATCATTAACTGGTGCTTTAGGTCCAATTATTCCATTGGTTGATGTTTCAGGATCAATGGCAGGTGATCCACTTCACGCTGCAATTGCTTTAGGTATTCGTGTTGCTGAAAAATCGGTGCTTGGTAAACGAGTATTAACTTTTAGTGAAAAAGGAGATTGGCACGATTTATCTAAATGTGACAATTTTACTGATTGTGTTGCATCATTACAAAATGCTAATTGGGGTACAACTACCAATTTTTATGCCGCATTTGATAATATTTTGAATGCTATAGTGGCTGGCAAATTGACACCAGAACAAGTTGAAGGTATGATTTTGGCTATTTTTTCAGATATGCAAATGAATGCAGCAATAGATTCAAATAATGGAGGAAAATATACTAAAGAAGTATTTGAAGCAAATAAAAATACACTTGTTTTATATCAAGTGATGGAGAAAAAGTATGCTGATGCAGGTATGCATCTATGGGGAAAACCATTTACTCCTCCACATATATTGTTTTGGAATTTAAGAGCAACTACTGGATTTCCTTGCACTACAAATCAAGCAAATGTGACAATGTTTTCTGGTTTTAGTCCTGCTTTATTAAATAATTTCTGTAATAAAGGATTAGAAGGATTAAAGAATGTGGATCCATGGTCACAATTGGTGGATTCATTAGATAACCCCAGATTCCACTTTTAGAAAAAGTGGAGCAAAATATGTGGTCGCATTTATAAGCAATTGGATCCACTTAGCAATTGCGCTTGCGGTCGCATTTTATAATAAAGTGGATAGTATGAGTGGCACAACAAATAGTTTATTTGATATAATTCAATATTTAAAAGATGGAAATATGGTATGTTTGCATTCTAGGAATGATCGTGTATATTTTCATTTTCCAGATTCAATAAATGAAAAACTTATTTATATCGATATTTCTAGTATGCCTAGTTTAATGGATGAAGAAGAATGGCCTTGGTATATTAAAAATGCCGGGTTTGTAGAATATGAAAGCATTTTACATTTGCCTATTAATAAAACTTTTTATACGATCCACTTTTAGAAAAAGTGGAGCAAAATATCCACTTTTAGAAAAGTGGAGCAAAATATCCACTTTTAGAAAAAGTGGAGCAAAATATCCACTTTTAGAAAAAGTGGAGCAAAACAGTGACCGCCTCTAGCGGAATTGCTAATTTATATTTGGTGGTCCCATTATTTTTTCAATAAAAGGATTCATTTTTTGTGGGTCAATTAAAGGTGTATATGGATAAAAACTAGAATAAAACCATCGTTCTCCTATTATTTGTGCATTGGCAATCTCTTGATGAAACATTTGATCAATAATAGAAAATGCTGAATTAAGCATTAATATTTCATCAGTTACTTGTTTTTTAATATTAAATAACTTAACCAAATATTCTTTATTTTGATCAGCTTCTTTTTTTGATTTAGTATATCGTATTTCATTTTTAGTATTTTTCAAAGTAGTAATATATTTTTTACGATAATTATCAATCTTTTTAATGATAGCAAATATATTTGTATGATAAATAATAGGATACCGTGATCGAATAGCATAAGGAACTAAAAAATGATTGGTCTCTTTAATTTCTCCAATTTTCTTTTCAATATCTGTTAATTTTGACAACATTTCTTTTTCTAATTCAATATCTTGATTTTTACTAGTAATCATACATTGACTACATTGTTGTCTAAAAAGTAATACTGATCCAGAGGTGAATTCTATAGATGATTGTAATTTATCATATTGATGAGCCGACATTTTATGTGCTTCTGCAGCAGCATCATATTTAAAATAATTAACTAATGCTAATAAAAATGCAATGATTCCATTTACAGAAGATATAAGAATAGATCCCCATTTATAAAATTGAACTATTGCTGCTAAAACAGTTGCTGCGGTTGATAAAATAATAGCTGGCATCATTAATTTATTTAATTGCCTTTCACTATGTCTTAATGACTCCATATAAATGATTTTTTGACCTTTTAAATAACTGGCCAAAACATCAAGTGATGCTGAATATTTATAATTTAAATCATAATCTATACTATCTTCTACTTGTTTATAAGATAGTTTTTTATATTTGCGTGTTGTTGGCGGTGTTGTTGTTGTTTTTATTTTTATTTTTACTTCATTACTTTGACTAGAATCACTTAATGAACTATTATTTTCAGATAAATAATCATATTTTGGTTTTAATAAATCAAATGCTTTTTTAAGACTTGGATTTATTAGAGAATCATTAATAGAAATTATAATATGATCTGAAGTTATTACTGGTTTTTGTTTAATTTGTAATTGTATTTTTTCATTATCTTCATTATATTTATCATCTTTTATACTCATCTATATAATGAGACATACTAAAAAACATTTATGGCGAACTCAAAACCCAAGTTATCATCAAAAAACAGTAATGTTTAAAAAATGTGGTAAAAAATGTTTTTTAGGAACAAAAAAATCATTTCCTATTTGTAAAAAAAATACGTGTTCTATTAGTAAATTAGGTATTATGGCTGCATATAAAAGGGCTAGAGAATATGTTAGTATTAGTAGAACTAAAGGAAAAAGTAGTAAAAGATATAGTAGAATTGCTAATCGTGCTAGAAAAATGTTATAAAATGATAAATAAAATAAATTGATTCATTTTTCATATTTTAATTACTTAGTATAGTAACTAAAATGATTTATACAGAGAATTATAATAATGATTGGACTAATGAATATAATGATTGGACTAATAAATGTAATGATTGGACTAATAAATATAATGAATGGGATCATTGGATTGAAGATCTAGAAAATGTTGAAGTTACAAATCAATATATTATGATAGATGCTAAAATTATATGTGTAAATAATATATTAGACCAAAAACATTTAATAAAATTTCAAGAAAATAAACAAATGACAACAGAAAAAGAAAATATGAAAGAAAGAATATGGACTAATATAGAAATAGAACAAATAAATAAAAGAAAACGATATCAGGCTAAAAGAGATTTTGAAATAGATGAATGGACTAGAACACAAGTATATAATGATTGTTATTTTATTGATATAGAAAGAGGGGGAGAAGAAATTGGGTCTGGGTCTGGGTCTAAGTCTGAAAAAGAAGAAGAATATGATATTGAATGCATTAAAAAAAAGGAAGTATTTGAATATTTTAATGAAATAATACAAACAACCTATCTATTTATAACTGCAATAAGATATTTATAATAAATTTTATTAATTATAAATATATATGTCATTTGATTTGAATATAAAAAATTATAAAAAGAGAGAATTAGAAGATATTTTTGAATTACCTGCAACTTATGATAAAACTCTTGTAACAAAAAAGGAAACTTTTTTACGTGAAAAAATAGTAGCAGATAACACTATTAGTGAAACTATGAAACAAAATACTTTTCGTTTTTTAAAAGAAACAAAAGATTTGTTAATTGCAGATTTAAATAGTGTTACTCATAAATTATCAGAGATATATAATACTGATTTAAAATTACATGATTCAGCAGTAACTATAGCAGGAAATACCCCAATAATTGATCGTCCTATAACACCATATGGACAATCATCGCCTAGTGAATTTTATAGTGGAGTAATTAATCCATTAAAAAAACGAACAATTAGACAAAATTTAAATATAGATACACGATTTCGTGATAATTATACAAAAACTTCTGCTTCTAATTTTCAATTTGTTTTACCTACACAATTTAATGATGTGATGTCTATTCAATTAGATAATTTTGAATTTACAACACCTGTATATAATATATCTGCAGGATTAGGTAATAATTTTTTTAGTATAGAAATAAATACTGGAGAAATGTTAACTATTATTATTCCTGATGGAATTTATACTGATATTACTTTAATTACTGCTATTAATTTAGCCATTACAAATATTCCTTTATTAAATAATCCAGCAACTTATCAAATTGTTCTGAGTCAAAATTCAAATCGTTGTTCTATTTTTACAAATAGTTCTGTATCTAGTTATGAATTCACTTTATTTTTTCAAGGATCTATACAAGGCACTGATAATTTTGCAGTTCCATTACCATTTAAATTAGGATGGATTATGGGATTTCGTTTAGGATTATATACTAGTGATTTTGTATATACATCTGAAGGAAGTATTGATTTATATGGTCCCAAATATATTTATTTAGTATTTGATGATTATAATAATAGTGTCAATAATGGATTTTTCAGTGCATTTAATAGCTCTGTTTTAAATAATAATATATTAGCCCGAATATCAATGAATCCTAATACAATTGGATCAGTAATTCAAAATAATTTGGCAATAATTACTTTTGCACGCCAATATTTTGGCCCAGTTAATATTAATAAAGTAAATATTCAATTATTAGATGAATATGGTCGCATATTAGATATGCATAGTATGGATTATTCATTTTGTGTTACATTTAATGTTGTTTATGATTTATAGTTTTTAAAAAAATTGAACTTATTAAACTACTTAAAGAGGTCAGTATTAATATACAAAATGCAAAGAGAACCATCAAACCAACAGTATTTAAGTAATACTACTAGACAAATTTATTTTAAATGGGTAAATACAGTGAATACTTTTTATTTACCAATTGATGCAGAATGGTCATTATTTGATTTAATACAATATGTGAAAATTGTAGTTCAACATAAAAATATTGAATTAGTGCAAGGAGGACAAGGTTCAGATATTTTGCGGGCTGAAGATGCTGATGCAGTTGAAGGATTGCCTGATGTAAAAGTTTTTGATAAATTTACTTTTGATTGGTGTAATAATGATTTGGTCTTTTATATTCGTAAAATACCAGAAGTAGAGGTAGAAGTAAGGGATGAAATTGAATTAGAAGAAATTAGAATAGAGGCAATAATAAATGCAGGACATGTGGCAGGGATAAATTTAATGAGATTAAGAAGAGAAAGAGAAAGAGAAATAAGAGAAATAAGAGAAATAAGCTCGGTGATCCAATGTTCTGGTGGTGGTGGGTGCTCAGCAGTAGCAGTAGCAGTAGCAGTAGAAGAAGTAAATAGAGATTGTGTAATATGTATGGAATCATTTCCGATAACAGATTATACTCCATATGGATGCCAACATTTTGCTTGTTCTACATGTGTTAAATCATGTATTCGGACAAATAATAATAGATGTTCTATTTGTAGAATAGAATAAAAAGTGAAAAAGTGAAAAAATAAAAAAAAGTGATTAATACATTACAAAATAAATAACAAATAATAAACTAACTAAAACTAACTAATCTTTTTTCTCTTTAATACTATCTAACTCTAGTTGCAACTGACGATTTTGTTCTCTCAAATATTCCAATTCATTTTGCTCTTGATCATTTTGTTTCTCTTGTTTCTCTTGTTTCTCTTGTTTCATTTGTTCAATCTCGAAAGCGTGTTCTTTTTGAATTTCCAAAATTTGCGCCAATAAAATACTTGTTTTTTCTTGTAATATCTTCTCTGCAGGTTGATCCCAATATGAATTTTTGAATAAATTTGATTTGTGCTGTATAGGGTTAGGGTTAAGGTTAGGGTTAGCAGCAGCTGCAATAATTCTATCAAACATTTTTGAATCCATTTTTTTAATAACTGGATCTTCTGATAAATCCAAAGTAATTTTTCTAGTTATTGGTGGCAATGATAGATACATTTGCATATCATCGATTTTTTTGACTTCTTTCACTTCTCTCTTTTCTTTAATTTTCTTGACAAATTTATTCTCTAATACAATCCAAAACCATGGTCCATCATATTGCAATGTTGTTTTCGCTTCTGGATCTCTAATACTATCTTGAAATTGCTGCGCTTCTTCGGTCTCAAACCACCTGTGAAAATGAATATAAACATTATTAAAAGACTTACCTTGTTTATCTGTTTTTTTTATAAAGTCAACACGACTTACGACACCTATATTAGCATCTTGGAAAATATTTATAATTCTATGTAATCCAATGTTTGGGAAAACATAGGCAATAAATAAACTCATTGATTTATTAATTAGTGTTGACATATTGATTTTTGATTAGAATACTTTATGATTTAATTTAGAAAAGCATTTCAATTTTTTTAAAGAATATCTCAAGTTTATATATGAAAACTAAAAAAAATAAAATGAAAGGAGGAGGATTGTTTGGTTGGGGAAAATCGGCAAATATGAAAAAGGTAGCAGAAGTAGATAAAAACAGAGTGGACGCAGAAAATGCAGCAAATGCACCAGTAGTAGCAAATGCACCAGTAGCAGTACCAGTAGATGCAGCAAAAGTGTTAACTAGTGAAGTTAAAACATTTAAAAAAGATACTAATAATGGCAGTAATGCCGCACTTGCTAGTTCACAAGCAGCAGCACTTGCTGGAAATATGGCAGTAGCAACTGCTGCAGGTCAAGCAGTTATTGCTGGATTAGCTGCTACTGGTGTAGGAATACCTCTCGCTGGATTATTAGGTATTATTTTATTATTAGCCAATAAATTAGCGAGTCTGTTTTATTATAATTTACAACTTCACTCTACATTACTTGATGTATTAAATATTGTATCTAATTGTTTTAGATTAAATGATTTAATTAATTATACAACTGATATATTTACAATATATTTTTTTGGAGATGATAAAGGTAATGTTTCAATAGAAAATTTAAATACATTAACATCAGCGAAACCAGATTCAACAACTTATAAAGACTTGCTTGATAAAGCATTAAAAAATAAAACAAATCAAGATCCAAGTAAAAGCAGTGAAATTAGTGAAAGCACTGATAAAGGTATAGAATTAACTGAAGTAAAAATAACAAACACGCCTATTAATGCTGCCGATACATCAATAACCCAAGACAATCAACCAGAAGAAGATAAACTTATAAAATGGATAAGGCCAAATGTAGATATACAAAAACGACTTTTTGATAAATTAAATGATTTAACTGATTTATTATTACAAATTGCTACTGATGATATGGTTAAAACTTTAAAAAATGATCCAACTATTATGAATTCGGGTATGGGTAATTTAATTACTAAGGTATATGATTCTAGACAATTAGGTGTAACTAGAAGCATAAGTGCATCTATGTCTCGTAAATTAGGTAGATTTAATAGAGGATTGGATAGAGCCACAAATGGGCAATTTTTACAACAACAACTTATTAATGAATTGACTCTAGTTAATGGATTTTTTATGTTAATGAAAGCACAATATGATATGACTATAGATTATTATGAAAGAAGTATGACAAAAGATGATTGGGTAAAAATTTGGAAAACCTATATTCAAAATTCAAAAGTGTATATAGAATATTTAGTTCCATCTAATATTTCACAAAAAATTAAAGAAGGACGATTTAATATATCTAAGGAAGATATGGAATTAGCATCAACTACAGCAATAGATGTGATTAAAACAAATGAAGAGAATGATAACAAATCAGCAGCAACAGCCGGTGGTGGGAAAAGATATAGATTAAAAAGTAAAAAGAGTAAGAAAAGGATAAAAAAGTAAAAAGGATAAAAAAGTAAAAAGGTAAATAAAAAGATCATGTTTCTTTAAAAAAATTGAAATACTTTTCCAGAATTAAAGTAAAAGTATTTTAACCAAAAGATTACGATAATACAATAATGAATTCGAATTCAAATATTTCTTTAACATTAATTCCAGCAAATGTTCCTAGTTTATGTATTCCAAGAGTATTTTCCAATATACCTCGTGACCGAATTTTCCGGATTGTTGATGATCTTGGATTAGGTAGAATATTAGGTATTGATATGGTTCCAAAAGTATCAGAGAAAGGAGAAAAATACAATCGCATATTTATCCATTTTACTGCGTGGTCTACAAGTAAAGATGCTGAAAAAGCGCGCCAGATTGCATTATCTGGTGGCGAATTCAAAATCCTTTATGATGATCCCTATTTTTGGAAAGTTTCTGCTAGTACTTCTATTGCTCCTAGTGTAGCTGTTCCAAAAGCTAAGTCAGTCGCTTCTTCATCAAGACCCAAATTGGCATTTGATGATACTGCTACTACTACTGTTACTGCTACTGTTACTGCTACTGCTACTGCTACTGATCGAGGGCAAAAGAAGGAGCAGAAGGAGCAGAAGGAGCAGAAGGAGCAACAATACCCTACTCCTGAATCCAGAAGAGAAAAATATGGACCAAGACCAGTAACAGAACAAAGAATATCAAAACCAGATAGAAGACAACAAGATCAAAGACAGGTTACCCAATCAAAAGATGATAATGCATTAGCCAATGTCAATGCAACATCACAACTTCTTGATAAATTAGCTTTAGATTATTTGCAATCAAAACCGCAAGATATTAAACTAACACTACGGCAGTTAAATAGTTTTTATACAGATGATGTTAATCTACTTCCTCCAGTAAGACGACGTGCTAAAAAAGGACCAAAGGTGGTAGCAAAGTCAGTAGCAAAACCAGTAGCAGTAATGATTGAAGTTGATAAAGAAGAAGAAGAAGGTGAGGTTGAAGAAGGTGAGGAAGTTGCTTGAAAGGATACATTTACTGGGGACATAAAAGGGGACATAAAAGGGGACATAAAAGGGGACATAAAAGGGGACATAAAAGGGAACATAAAAGGGGACATAAAAGGGGACATAAAAGGGAACATAAAAGGGGACATAAAAGGGGACATAAAAGAAATAAAATAAACAATGCAAAACAAATAAGGTAAGGTAAGTAAGATAAACAAATAAGGTAAGAACATATTTATATTTAAATTTAATTATTATTGATGAACTAATACTAACAAACTCTCTTTTTTTTTTATTGATTTAAAGAAATGCTTATTATTCATTCAACAGAATTAATAATTAAATCTATATTAGAAACACATATATTAAAAGCATATACTGACAATAAAATAGATTTACGTATTTATGCTAGTAAAATGGTAAACTTTTGTGATTTTATGAAGGAACCTGTTGGTAGTAAGAAGAAACAGAAACTAGATTATAATTTAGTCATATATATGATGCATTGTTTATCAAAACAACAACAAATTTTAGAAAAAATGGGATATAGTTTTTATACTTTTAGATTAAAAGATATTATAGTTATTGATGATAAATATTTTTTTTGTATTGGACCAGAATTAATTATGCCAATAAATAATAAAAAAGTTTTGACTTTTTATAAACCACCAAAAATAGAAGAGAAAAAAGAAGAGAAAGATATTTCTTTTTGTTCGCCTGAATTATTAGCAATAAATAGTATTCCATTTAAAATATCAGTTAAAACAATATATTATAGTTTTGGTGCTTTAGCAATATATTGTTTAGGTAATCCTTCTACGTATGAGCATACTAAGTTGTATTGGTTTATTAAAAGATGTCTTATTGAGGAGGAACTAAGACAATTATTATTTATTTAATCTATTGTTATCATATATGTCTATTAATACATTAAAGAAAAAAGGTGTTATATTATTTGGATCTAATGTTTCTGGACATAAACCAAATGGTGGGATTTGGTTAAGACAAGGTCCATTTGGATCTACTGGAACAATTAATTTAGATAATCAAACTGGACTAGGATTTTCTATTAATGGTGGTAGTCGCACGGGTAGATACATTGGACAAAATATGATGATGTCTAAAAATGGGACACCTTTTCGTGGTGTTTCTCCAAGAGGTAGTGGAGGAGTTGGTGGTACATATCCAAGAGTTCAACCTACTATGAATGCAGGAGAAGCTTATGTTGATATTACTGGTAATCAAGCAAAATTTATTAAACCATCATCTATTTCTAATAAAGGTATGTTAGAGAAAAAATATATGTGGATTCATAATGGTCAATATCCTAATGTATGGGTTCAACCAGATGATAATATACCATATAATCATAGTCAATGGTTATATATTCAACAAAAAGCTGCTGCAAATGATTGTATTACAAATACAAATGATTTTGAAAAATATATTCCACATATTTTACCGTGCAATAATAATAGAACTCCATTATCTAGAACAACATTTAAAGCAATGTTTTCAAATGCTGGATATACTAAAGTATTATATCAACCACAAACATCTAGTCAACATACTGTAAGAATACAAAGAAAATGTGCTAATCCTATTGGCAGACAAAAACCATTTCCATTTGCTGCAAATAATAATAGTCGAGGTAGTTCTGGATCTACCAATTATACCCCTCCTCCAATTGCAACTCCTATCTTTTTGGTTCCGCCAGAAGAATATTAAAATAAGTTGTAAACAATTTAAAAAAATGTAGATATATTATTTAATGAGTGAATTTGCGGGTCCTACTAAATTTATGCATTTGAAATTATTTGTGGCAGATCCTGTTTTAAAAGAGAAATATGTTGAAGCTGTTGCTTTGCATAATTTGAAAATGAGAACTGATCCTTTTATGGATGCTGGGTTTGATATTTTGTGTCCTAGTAAAGGATTTCATTGTTTAAGTAATTTAGTAAGTGGTGTCGGTCCCAATAAGATTGATTTTCAAGTAAAATGTTCTGCACAACTTATTAAACGAAATGGTCATGTTAATAGTAAATATACTGGATATTATATGTATCCACGATCTTCTTTATCAAAAACACGATTGCGATTAGCAAATAGTGTAGGAATTATTGATTCAGGATATCGTGGCAATTTAATTGGAATGTTTGATTGTTTTAGTGCTGGTAAAGGTTCATTATGTGAAACTGAATATGATTATGTAGTGAAACCATTTGAGAAATTAGTGCAAATTTGTGCTCCTGATTTGAGACCTATTTTTGTTGAATTGGTTGATTCAGAAGAAGAGTTGAGTAGTGCGACTTCAAGAGGTGAGGGTGGGTTTGGATCAACTACACCTTTAGAAAAGGTGTAGCCAAATACACCTTTAGAAAAGGTGTAGCCAAATGGCAATCAATCTTGGTATCTATTATAATTGCTCTAGTGTAGACCCGCTAAAATAAACTCAACAACATCTTCTTTTTTAACTGGTTCTTTATCATTAATATTAATAATTACCGAAGTATTTAAGATATCTATTCTTTGCAACCAACCCATTAAATTTTCTGGGATAGTTATTTTTGTGCAAATAGATGTGAATTTTATAGTAAATATTTGCGGATTTGGTGGAATTATAATTTTATTTTGGCGTATTATAATTTTTATTGCTTTAAATCCACATTTTGTTTTTCTAACAATTAAATAATTATGATATGTTAATTTATTCAAGAAATAATCACCTGTGTCTAATAAGAGAGAAAGTCGTTGTTGTTCTTTTTCTTCATCGTGTTTTCGTTTTTGTGTTTGAGTTTCTCTCTTTTTATAATCAATAAGATGTCTCATAATATATTTCTTATTGATTGATTCTGTAAATAAAATGAGATGTATTAATTCGCGGGCAGAATATTCCCAAAATACTGGTGGACAACCTAATCGTCGATCCATTCTTTCCATTTTTATGCAATACAAAATAGTTGATTTAGATTGTTCATAAAGAGATAATATGATTCCCATATGTAGGTAAGATAGAATCTCTCTTTTTAATTCAACTGGTAGAAAGTTTATACATTCTGTTAATGGTTTTTCTTCATATACTATTTTTGGAACTGTTGATCTAGCAAATCGTGAGGTTTGTAATAACATTTTGATTAATTAATATAAGTGTGTTTGTTTAAAAGGATTTCAATTTTTAAATAAATAAATAAATATATGAATAAAGTAGTAAGATGAAAGAAAAAATAAAAGATATTAATAAAAGTATAAATTCTAGTATTAATTCACTTAAACTTGGTAGTAATACAAATACATTATTTATATTTATAACTAGTACTGCTATATTATTCTCTCTTTTAATTTATTTAAAACCAGAATGGTTTGTATTTTTGTTTGGTGATATTTTAGGACAGGTTGTGTTAGTTCTTGCGATTGGTGGACTAGTTTATATTAAAGAATATAAATTGGCAATAGGATTAGGATGTATATTTATTTTACTTTATCAATCTTTTTTGATTGCTTCTACTAATAAGAAAGTAGAAGGGTTTACTGATAGTTCTTGGCCACATTCTTGGCCACATTCTTGGCCACATTCTTGGCCACATTCTTGGCCACATTCTTGGCCACATTCTTGGCCACAAGAATTAGTAGATCGGTTTCTCAAATTTGAAAATACTTTTTATCCTACATTAGATATTAATTTGAATATGTTAATGAGTCAAACATCTGTGGAAGAAGTAGAATATTTATTAAAGGAACATAAATGGCCTTGGTCTCCTGAATTAAAATTAGAATATGTTAAAGCAATGTCTAGAAATAAAATTGTGAAATCATATCCGGTTGGACAGAATTTAGAAGATGCACAAAAAGTATATAATGAAAATGCTATGCGGCAACAACTTTTTTGGAATACAAAAGAAGGTGCATTTGTTTTAGACGGGGTTTCTGTTGGTGGAGAGACTGTAATTCGTTGTGCTAAAAATGAATCTACTGGTGAAGATGCTTTGGAAAAAATACAATTTGATGGATATGATCCAATTTATTTTAATGTTTTAACAAAGAATTCTTTTATTGATACTGGAGATATAGAGAGAGAAGTTCCTGGATTTAAATTTTTAGAAGAGTCTGGGCAATGTAATCCTTGTGCTAATTTGTCTTCTGCTGGATCTTGCCGTTTTTCTGTTAGTCAAGTCAGTGATGCACCTGGTACATTTTTTTAGTATTTAGTTATTAGTTGATTTGAAAACAATTTAAAGATAAACTGTGTATATAATTTGTCTGTGAAGAGTGGGCAATCTTTACATACCATTATGCTCCTATATTTTAGTGGTTAGAATGCGGTCCTTATAAGTCCGAGACCCGAGTTCAATCCTCGGTAGGAGCAATTTATTATTTATAATAAATATTTGAAATACTTATTATATTATTTGATTATCTTTTTTTTGTTCTTTTATTTCTTTGTCTTGATCCTTGTCTTGATCCTTGTCTTGATCTTTGTCTTGATCCTTTTGTTTGTTTTTTTGTTTTTCTTTTTGGTTTTTTACTTGATCTGTATCTATTTTCTCTCTTTCCTTTTCTAGTAAAGTTTTCTTTGAAACCTAATCCTGTTGATGCCATACGTAATGCTGCAATATTTGCTTGTTCTAATATAGGTAAGTATTTTAATAATGGCGTTTCATCTTCTTCTAATTCTGTTCCTTTAGATATTTTTTTTGCTACTGAATTTATTTTTTTTAAATTTTCTTTATCACCATTACATTCAATATAAAGGCATAATATATTTGGATCTATTGATCTTCCTATTCTATCTATAGTTTCAGAAATTTGAGGCCAAGTTTCACCATAAAATACTTCATATTCATTTAATTTTGCAACTGATTCTTCTGTAGGTACATATATTTCAGGTAATATTTGTTTATAAATTACTAATCTAACTTTTGTTGCAGACATTGGATTTTCTCCAGCGTGAATTTTTATTGTTTTCATAGAACCAGTATATCCAAGTTTTTGTACAGTGTCTAATGCTGCTGCTGAAATAAAATTTAATTTTTTAGCATCATCGTCTTTATCTCCTGCTACATTATATATTTCAACCATATCTATTGGATTCTCAATGGCACGACTAGTTATTCTACATCTTAAATATTCAGATACTTGAGTTGCAGGATATTCTTCTTTTTCAACTATTAAATAACTAGATGGATCAAATGGCGCAAATCCCATTTTATGAGATATTTCAGGTAATTTACGTTCTATAAATTCTTTTTTTAAAACAAAATCTATTGGATTATCTAAAATATCAAATATTTCATCTATTATTTGATTTGCACGGGTTTGTCCTTTTAGTAAATTTTTTTTTTTTTGAGAAGGTCCATTACCAAGTATTATTAAAGGAATAGATCCTTTTGCACGAGCATCATTAATTGCAGTAGCTATTGCATTAAGATGTCCTTCATGTATGGGATTTAATCTACCCATATAATAATGAATTGCTAGTATGTCATTTGATAATATTGAAGATGCTCTTGAAGATATTAAAGATGCACTTGGAGGAGATCTTGGAGATGAGGATTTTGCTTTTCTTGTTGCTTTTACTGGTTCTTTTACTGTTTCTTTTCCTGTTTCTTTTCCAGACATATTATAATATATTAAATAAAGAAAAGTATTTAAAGACAATATGCTAGAGTATATTAGCAACCTTTATAGGCGCAAGCTAACGGAAAGGTTGTGCCAAATATTTACTTATAGGTATAAGTTAATAAAAAGCAATTAAATTTGGCTTTGGTAACGAACAGCAATTTCCAAACTTTCATTTTTAGAAAAAACAATTGTTACTAGCACACATAAAAACCTAAACAAAAAGCATTAATGGTTTAGTGGTAAAATTTCCGCCTTCCAAGCGGGAGCCTCGGGTTCGATTCCCGGTTGATGCAGCAATTCCGCTTGCGGTCGGTAAGTGGTGCCAAATTATAACTCGATTTAGCTCAGTGGAAGTAGCACAGGACTGTAAATCCTGGTGTCGCAGGTTCGATCCCTGCAATCGAGACTTGGTCTTATAGTGTAGTGGTTAGCACTCCAGACTTTGAATCTGGCATCGGGAGTTCGAGTCTCCCTAAGACCTTATCCACTTTTGGAAAAAGTGGAGCAAAATAGCAATTCCGCTAGAGGCAGTCGCTTTTATAATAAGTAGTATATTCAAATACTTATCCACTTTTGGAAAAAGTGGAGCAAAATAGCAATTGCGCTAGAGGCAGTCGCTTTTATAATAAGTATTATATTCAAATACTTATCCACTTTTGGAAAAAGTGGAGCAAAATATTTTGCTCTAGTTTTTCATTTTATTATATTCAAATACTTTTTCACTTTGCCATTGCTTAGCGATCGCACTTTTGCTCCACTTACCGACCGCAAGCGGAATTGCTACCAGATAAATTGTAATCCTGTAAAATCGCTAGCCAAAGTTGAATTTAATAAATATGTTTGAGGAATATAACAAAGTCCTTTTGCACCCCAATTTGAAGACCAACAATTAACACATATAAATTGTGTTGCATTATATCCAATAATGATCATACAATGACCACCTTCTAAAGTTTCTGTTTGTATATTTGGTAATGGTACTTGTCCTGACAAAGCAACTTGATCTGTTAAAAAACTAGAATATACTTGAAAGCCAAAGATAATTGGACTATTATTTGTTTTTAAATAAGTAGATAAAGAAATGAAATCTTGATTTATTGCTACATAATTATATTTTCTAAAATATTTAATTCCTTGAAATACAGATAATGGAGGTAATGTATTAAATTGATTAATATTATATGACCATACTGATTCTTTATTTGCACCATATTTAGAAATGATTTTACATGATTGTCTTACATTTAATCCAGTATCATCTAAATTAGTTAATTGATTTGTTGTATCCATACATCGTCCTAAATAATAATGTAATAAACGTGACATTTGAAATGTATTATTTGTTTGCATATTAATTGCTTGAGCTGTTGCATTTGAAACACATGATCCTAAATTTCCTTGATCTAATATAACTTTTGGTATAGGTAAGGAAAATGGTATTATTACTGGAGCTACTGTTGTTTTTGCTAAAGTTGATGCTACTTGTACAGGTAATTGATAAATATAATCACGACTATCTGCTTTTTGAAACTTATAATTTAATTTATAAGAAGACATACTATTTAAAAATATAATATTAAATAATTACATAATGGGAAATATATTTTCAAAAAAAACTTGCTTGAAACCTAGTTCTTTATGTGCTTGTTCGTGTAGTACAACTAGTAATTGTTCTTGTACAAATGATCAACATGTTGTTAAAGAAGAGAAAGTTGTTGATAAAGTTGGTGAAGTTAAAGAAGAGGTTAATAAAGTTGTTGTTGATAAAGTTGTTGATAAAGTTGTTATTGAAGTCAAAGAAGAAGTTGTTAAAGAAGTTGTTGTTGAAGTTGTTAAAGAAGTTGTTATTGAAGTTAAAGAAGAAGTTATTGAAGTTATTAAAGAAGTTGTTATTGAAGTCAAAGAAGAAGTTGTTGTTGAAGAAGAACAAAAATCAACTAATGAGAATTTCGAAAAAGTAGAAACAGATTTTGAAGATGAATCTGCAAAATCAATGACAGAAACTATTGAATCAACCACAGAAGAAAAAGAAGAATCAGTTGTAGTAGAAGAGGAAGAAGAAGAGTTAGTAGCAGAAGAGTCAGTAGCAGAAGAGGAAAAAGAAGAGTCAGTAGCAGAAGAATCCGTAGCAGAAGCAGTAGCAGAAGAATCCGTAGCAGAAGAGTCAGTAAAAGAAGAGTCAGTAGCAGAAGAGTCAGTAGAAGAAGTGGAAGAAGTGGAAGAAGAATCAGTAGTAGAAGAATCAGAAGAAAAGGAAGAGGTGGAAGAATTAAAAGCAGAAGCAACGGAAAAAGCAGAGTCAGCAGTGTCAGAAGAAAAGGAAGAAATTAAAGAAGAATCAGTAGAAGTAGAGGAGGAAAAAGAAGTTAAAGTAGAGGAAATTAAAGTAGAAATAGCACCTGCTAAAAAAGGTAGAAAAGGTAAAAAGTAAAAAATAATCTTGTATAAATATAATATATGGCAAATAATGATACTGATATTAATAGTAATGGCTTAAGTACTAGTACAGGCACAGATTTTATTATTGGAGCAAACTGGAATGGTAATAATATATCTACTTTATTAAGTTGGTTGTCAATGGCATCTTATAATATTGAATGTTTAGAACGATCTATTCATTATTGTCGTAATATTATTCGTGGAAATATTATATTAGGTTTAATTTTATCAACTGCCTCTGGAACAATAAGTATTGCACAATTTGGTCCAATTGGTAAAACAAATTCATTAATATTAAATATTTTATTTACATGTATGACATTTATTATTGCTATTAATACTGGTCGTATTAAAATATATCAAATACAAGAAAGATTAGAACAATTTATTAAAGTAAAACAAGAATGGATTTCTTTTGTTACTATTATTGCTACTGAATTACAATTACCAGTCAAATTACGTCAAGATGCACTTTATTTAATTTCTAATTATAAAGCAAAATATTTGGAATTATTGAAATCTGATTGTGAAATACCTGATATTATTCGTGATGAAATGGAGAAGAAAGTTGCACAAGATATGGCAAAAAATTATAAATATAATCAAGTTCATTATAATATTCATGGATCATTAATATCTAATCGTGGTATTAAAATGTCTGATATTATTTTTGATATTGCTTATTTTGAAGGATTAAATTTAATTGAAATTGAAAATGAAATGGGAACATCCTATGATGCAAGTAATGATTATAATGGTAAAAAACATAATGTTTATGCCAAATGTAATGATGTTGTCAACGATATTGTAAAATATGAATATGCGCATCGTCAATTAAGTTTTTTTGAAAGATTATATTTATGGTTTTGTTTTTGTTGTAAAAGACAAATTGATGAGGATGATGATAAGAAGGAGGAAAAGAAAGATGAGAATAAAGAAGAGAAGGATGAGAAAGATGAGAAAAAGGATGAGAAAAAGGATGAGAAAAAGGATGAGAAAAAAGATGAGAAAAAGGATGAGAAAAAAGATGAGAAAAAGGATGAGAAAATTAAAGAAATGTGAAAATAACTATTCTACCAACTGATAAAAAAGATAAAGATAAAAAGAAAGGTGATGAAAAGAAAGGTGATGAGAATGTTTAAAAAAATGATTTAAAGTTCTTTCTTTATTAAATAAAGAAAGAAATTATGCTGAGAAATTATATTAATAGATTTTCTAATAGTTCTAATAGACCTGTTAGGTTTAATAGTGGTGCTGGTGCTGGTGCTGGTGCTGGTGCTGGTGCTGGTGCTAGAACCGGAGGTGGTGGAGGTGGTGGAGGTGGTGGAGGTAAAGGACCTGGTGGCACACATCTGTTAATACCATTATTTGTAGGTTGTTATCTGATTTTTAAAGAAAAATAATGTTATCTTCTCATACACATTGGATTAATATATTCTTTATAATCATCATCCAGATTCTCTTCTTCTTCTGGTCCAATTCTAAAAGTAAAATATATTGCATATAAATAAATATTTTTGCAGCAATCAATCATATTTATATTATTATATTATTATTATATGTTTAAATAACTATTTAAAAAGATATTATCTAAGTAATATGTGAGGGGAGAGAGGAGGAGAGGAGGAGAGGAGAAGAGGAGAGGAGGAGAGGAGAGGAGAGGAGAAGAAAGAAATAGTAACTTACAGCAATTATTAAAAGTTGAAATCATCTTCAAATTAAAATGTTACTAGCAAACATCCCTCATTAGTTTCTATCAGCAAATTTTCCGCACTTTTAAGCACGTGATATGAGTTCGATTCTCATTGCCTCTTTGGAGGTATAGTTTAATGGTAAAACGCGTAAAATGAAACTAGCAAATCCACATCCACTTTTTATAGGCGCAAGCTAACAAAAAGTGGAGCAAAACTAAAAACAACTTGCTCTATTTCTGCCCCTATTTCTGCCCCAATGGCTTAATGGTATAGCACCAGTCTTGTAAACTGGAGATCATGAGTTCGATTCTCATTTGGGGCTTTACATTATTTCTTCTTACAGCAATTACTTTTTTAAACTTAATTAAAAACAAAAGAAGATAGCACTTATTACAAAATAAAATAAAAATTATAAAAAATAAAATCATATAAAAACTAACTTGTTGTATATTTGTCTGTTTGTATTATAGGTGGATCGATTGGATGCGTGGACTTAGGAGGAGGCGTAAACTGATGCGTGGACTAATGGAGCGATGGAGCGATTGAGAAGAAGGTAAGTGTAGATAGTGGTCGGTGTGTATGTATTTGTAGCAATTCCGCTTGAGGCGGTCGGGTTGTATGTATTTGTAGCAATTCCGCTAGAGGCGGTCGGGTTGTATGTATTTGTGTTTGTATATGTTTTTATGTATGTGTGTAAGCCCTAATTTCATAAGAGATCTTAGTATAGGGCAAAAAAAGAAACTAGTTTGGTTTCATACAGCAACTTAAAACAAAATCAAAAAATCCACTTTTTAAAAAAGTGGAGCAAAACAACTTTTAGAAAAAGTTGTTCAAAATAGAGCTAAATGGTTAGTTCGAAAAAGAAAATAATGTTGTGAGCATTTATGATGTGGTTCGTTAAATCAGTAGGTAGATTATTTGACTGTTAATCAAAAGGTCGTTGGTTCGAGTCCAACACGAACCGAAATTTAATATTTTATTCTTGGTAAAATATTAAAATACTAATAGCGACCGCTAAGCAATGGCCTTATAATCTCATAAAATATTTTGTCAAAATGGGACTTAAATTAATGCGATTTTTCAATACTTTATAATAAAAAGTATTAGTCGATGTTTCTGTTGAAATTATCCATAGTTCTTTTACTTCTGGATGATGTAGTTTCAATAAAGTTGCAACTCTATGTATCATTAGAGTGCCGACATTTCTATCAATATATTTTTGATTACTTATATAGATTGAATATATTTGTCCAGTTTGTTTATGATATTGAATAGATCCAATATATTCATTATCTGTGTCTTTATAAGAGATTGATTCAACTTGGAAAAGTGATTTATCTGAACTATTGAATATTAAATTTCTCTCTTCTTTGAAATTATATAATGATTTAAAATTATATAATTTATTTTTTAAGTATGTAGTTCTGCGAATATAAAACATTTGATTGATAATACTTTAAATAATTAAATTAATTATGCTTCAATTTTTTTGCAATTTATCCACTTTTTGTAAAAGTGGAACGACTGCAAGCGTAATTGCTAGCCATACATTTCTCTCATTTCAGCGTAAGATAATTCTCTTCCAATTTTTGATTTAAATTCTGCATCTCCTTCTTTCATTATTTTAAGTATAGAATCTACATTTTTTTCTTTTGGACTTAATGCTTTTATTGAGGCAAGTCCTTTTCTCTCTATTTCATCTTTAACTTCTTTTTCTAAAGTTTTATTTTGATAAGTAGTATTAATTTTCAGATTTTTAGTCTTATACATATAATTTAACTTGTCAAATTATATTTATATTATTTTTTGATCCATTTAATCATCTTCTGTTAAATCTATTATTGTTGATAGTTTTGTTGTTGGGTTTTTATTACTTTTAATAGTTGTTAAAGGTTTTTGTTTAATACAACCAGGACAAGTATGTGTTGTACTTTCTGTTGCAAAACTACCCCACCAACATTTTTTACATATTCTATGTGCATTATATCCATGTTTATTTAAACATAATAATGGTACTAATGATTTTCTTTCAGTAGTACTATTATTACATATACAACATTCTGGATTTATAAGAATTGAACCTTTTCTTTTACCTGTTCTTATACTCATTTTTGTTTTAGTTCTTTTATTATTTATGTTTCTACGACGTTCACTAATACCACCTATTATTTTGTGTTTTGTTTTTCTTGTTGTTTTTCTTGTTGTTTTATTTGTTGTTTTATTTGTTGTTTTATTTGTTGTTTTATTTTTATTAATAAATGCATATATATCTCTCTGTTGTTCCAAAAGTGTATCTATATTAGGTTGAAAAAAATGTCTAAACTTTGATTTATTTTTTTTAAGATCATCAATGTTAAACCATTGTATTTCTTCTTTTTCAAATATTTTGCTTTCCTTAATCAGTTTGGGGTCTAATTTTTGATGAAGAAATTTAGCATTATTATTATAATAAAATGGAAGAGATGGATCATATCTATATGGTATTAAATGCATACGATACATTTTTTCTTTATTTTGAGTAGGGAGATCAATATTGTAGGTTCCATATTGTTTAATTATTTTTGTCATGTCTTCAATAGAACCTAAAAATCCTGTTGATTCTTCTACGGATTCACGAATTGCTGCTTCTAAATAATTCTCATTACCATCTTGACCTCCTCCAAAATCAGAAAATCCTGGTGCTGATTTTTCATTATAATTTTCTTTCCCAAAAAGAAAATAGAGTTTGCCTTGATGAATAGCTGTTGGAAGAATACCGGCGCCCATTTATATATATCTACTTTTTATAGGCGCAAGCTGACAAAAAGTGGAGCAAAAATGGAGCAAAAATGGAGCAAAATTGTGAATGCACTTAACGTGGTTTGCTAAAAGTGGATATACATTCCCATATCTTTGCAGATTCATCAATTGTAAATGTTCCTCGTTTTTGTGCTAAAGATATAAAAGATACTAGTAAATTAAGAGCCACATTTTCATCTGTAACTTTTACATCGGTTAGCTTAACTTGATTAGGTGCTAGAGGTGCTGGTGCTAGAGGTGCTGGTGCTAGAGGTGCTGGTGCTAGAGGTGCTGGTGCTAGAGGTGCTGGTCCTGGTGCTGGTCCTGGTCCTTGTGCTAAATTCAAATCCATTATAATTAATATTATATGAATTTTTTAAATACTTTTTTGTCATATCATTATTCTTGTTAAAAATAAATCATTCCGCTCAAATAAAGTATTTATAAGTTTACTCAATAAAGTATTACTCAAAATTTATACTATAGTCGGATTGCCTCATCCTCCTTTTATAGGTTTACCGCCAATAGTAGCACAGCTAGTACATCCACCTTTAAACTTTTTTAACATTGATTTATAAAACTGACGCACTTTAGTTGAATCATTTTTTATTGTTTTATTTAGTCGTCTACTTATTCTTTTACTGATTCTTTTACTTTGCTTATTTATTTTTCTACTTAGATTCTTTAACATTTTTTTATTACTATTAAACTTATACATTATGTATTATGCTAATATAAAAATATATAACTTTTTAATTACTATCATCTTAAATCATTATCATCTTAAATATAAAATAATGATTTAAATATTACCTCTTAATATATGTAATAATGCAATCAACATCATCATCAAAAACTTGCTCTAATGAAACTGAATTTAAAAGTATGTGTGTTAATAAAGGATTTATAATTTTAGAAGAAAAAATGTTTGGATTTGGTTATCAATATGTTGTAAATAGTATAGATCATATCTTATTTCAAAAGAAAGGTAATGATTATGACTTTTTTGAAATTCGTATATCTAATGATAAAATATTTGTATCTGTTCCAATTAAGAAAAGTAGATTTCAATATAAAACACATTTTTCATCTTATTTTGAAGCATCTGAATATGTTGAGATGCAATTAATTCATTTTGAAAGTAAAGATGAAGACGATGTGCAAGTTGGGGATGCTGGGGATGCTGGAGATGCTAGGAATGCTGGGGATGCTGGGGATGCTGGGAATGCTGGGGATGCTGGGGAGGCCAAGGAGGATGAGAATTGAATAAATTAAAATATTAGGTAATGTTATAATATGACTGCATATAATTTTTTAATTATTTTGATTATTATGATCAAAATTATATTTATTTTATTAAAAGGATTTGCGTTTTATAATAAAGTAATGGGTAATACAGATACATTATTTGGAACAAATATATTATTTTGGGCAGATAGAGTAGAATTTATTTATACATTTTTAATGGCAATATTAATGATTTCTTTATTTAGAAAAGCTGTTAACGATGGACAGATTTGTATTTATGATAAAGAAACAATATTTTTAATGTATGTATTTGGTTTTATTTTATTATTTACTGCTGATTGGAATGAATTTATTTCTGAATCTACTATTATTACAAATGTTCAAAATATATTAGGTATTAAACCTAAAGTAGAAGTTAAAAAAGAAACTCAACCTCCACCTCCTTATCGGAGTTGGTAAAGAATGAATAAAGAATGAATAAAGAATGAATAAAGAATGAATAAAGAATGAATAAAGAATGAATTAAGAATGAATAAAGAATGAATTAAAAAAGGTTTATTAATTAATTACATTATATTTTAAAAACTTATTTGACTAACTATTGATTTGCTACTGCTAATACTTGAGCATAAGTGCGAGTATCTGTATATTTGACAGCAATATTACCTTCCATAATATTATTTATATCTGTATTTAATTTTATTAAAATACTTTTAGATTCATCTTCTTCATCACCTAAATCAGCACTCCATCTTGGATTTTCAATATCTTTTGGATGATCACTACCCCCAAAATGCAGCATCAACAGATCTTCCATTGAATATCCAAGTGATGTTAATTTATCTGCCAGTTGTTTTATAGAAATAATTTGTTTGGGCTCGATCTCTTCTTCCTCTTCTTCTTCATCGTCTTCTTCATCATCGTCTTCTTCATCATCGTCATCACTATATTCTTCTTCTTCTGGTTGTTTGATAAGTTCAGTTCTGCAAAGAGGGCATTCTGGACGATGTTCGAAATTTTGAAATAAACATTTTGAATGAAATTTATGTCCACATGGTGTTGTAGAGCACGCATCATTTTTGGCAAAACAATCGTAGCATATTGTGCATTCGCTTGTGCATTCGCTTGTGCATTCGCTTGTGCATTCGCTTGTGCATTCGCTTGTGCATTCTTGATTATCTTCTTCTTTTACTTCTTTTACTTCTTTTACTTCATCGGTTAATCTTCTTCTTGATGCAAATGATGATGCAATAGCAATTTCTTGCCAAGATTGTCGTCGTCTAGTTAAAGGACTTATCTCATCTTCCTCTTCCTCTTCCTCTTGACTATCATCATCTAAAGCAAATTCTGTTTTTGATATCCATACTTTACCTATTTCTGACCATACTAGATCTGAATTATTACTATTTACACTATATACAATAGTATTAGAATTATTTGAAGACATTTTAAAAGTCGATTTATTGATTATTAATATTAGTTATAACTTTACAAAAAAGTATTTCAATTTTTTTTATAAAACGTTAGATTATAAAAAAATAAAGATAAGAATAAAAAAAGAATAAAAAAGAATAAAAAAGAATAAAAAAGAATAAAAAAGAATAAAGATAAGCATAAAGAAAAGAATAAAGATAAGAATAAAGATAAGAATAAAAAAGAATAAAAAAGAATAAAGATAAGAATAAAGATAAGAATAAAAAAGAATAAATAAAAAAAGGTTGTTATTAAATTACATATTAAAATTTTCTGTCTACTTTTTTTTATTCTTTTTTTTGCTATCTACTTTTTTTTATTTTTTTTTTTTTTTTTTTTTTTTTTTTTTTTTTTTTTTTTTTTTTTTTTTTCTATTGGTTTTTTTTTTTTGTTCATCTTCTTCTTTTTCT
>Ga0114970_10000284_pt1 | contig 36995 bp, 28 predicted proteins | sample M_140205_XF_Meta_FD_87030 | JGI IMG/M metagenome (GOLD analysis project Ga0114970, IMG submission 87030) | Freshwater microbial communities from Lake Montjoie, Canada to study carbon cycling - M_140205_XF_MetaG | ecosystem: Environmental > Aquatic > Freshwater > Lake | place: Lake Montjoie... | reverse complement strand
GATGATCTCGGAGAAGCCCAGGATGGCGTTGAGCGGCGTGCGCAGCTCATGGCTCATATTGGCGAGGAAGGCAGACTTGGCCGCGTTGGCGCTCTCGGCCTCGTAGCGCTTGCTCAGCGCCTCGTCGCGCGCCGTTTCCAGCGCGACGGCCATGTCCTGGACATGGAACCGCAGGCGGACATCGTCTTCAAACTGGGCGATGAAGCGCTTGCCGTCGACATACAGATGGATCGCGTAGGCCGGCGTGAGCGCGGCCAAAACCAGATGCACCGCGTCACCCGCCCACACATAGCGGATGGTGGTGATGACGATAATGGGGACCATGCCGCCGATCAGCATGCGCAGGCTGCCCAGCCGGCTGACCAGCAGCGAGGCCAGCGTGGTGGACGTCGCCACCAGCAGGAAAAGATGGTTGGCGAGGTTGCCCTCTTCCCACAGCAGCCAGGGCAGCAGGCCCCAGGCGGCGCTGACCGCGATCTGGGCCAGCATGAAGCGGTGCCGCCAGACCTGCAGGCGGGCGAGCGCCCCGGGCGCTTCGGCGCGGTAGCGGTCATACAGGCTGTAAGTGGCGAAAGATGCCAGGCTGATCGCCAGGGGAAAGAACAGCGCCTGCGCCAGCGGCACGGCGCCCAGAGACGGGATCAGGGCATTGGAAGCGATCAGGCCCAGGATCAGCGCCCAGGCAGGCGTGACGATCCAGGCCGAACGGTCGATCGCAGCGATCACGTCCAGCTGGCTCTTCAGGATGCGCGGATCGGCGTTCCGGACAGCAGGCGACAGCATGGCCGCACATTATTCGCGCATGTGTTAAAAACGGCTTGCCGTGCGGAAAAAGCTGCGTTGGGACAACCGCTTGCGCTAGTTTCGGCAGGATTTCCGCGATTCGAAGCGTTAACGGCGATGGCCAAGGACAAGACTGACCTTTTCGACACCGGCGCCGCCGCGTCCAAGGCCTATACCGCCAAGGACATCGAGGTGCTGGAGGGGCTTGAGCCCGTGCGCCGCCGCCCCGGCATGTATATCGGCGGCACCGACGAGCGCGCCTTGCATCACCTGGCGGTGGAAATCCTGGACAATTCCATGGACGAAGCCGTAGCCGGCCATGCCAGCCGCATCGAGATGGAGCTGAAGCCGGGCAATGTGCTGGTGATCAGCGACAATGGCCGCGGCATCCCCATCGATCCGCATCCCAAGTACAAGAACAAGACGGCGCTGGAAGTCATCATGACCACGCTGCATGCCGGCGGAAAGTTCGACGGCAAGGCCTATGAGACCTCCGGCGGCCTGCATGGCGTCGGCGCCTCGGTGGTCAATGCCCTGTCCGAATGGATGGAGGTCGATGTCGCGCGCGAGAAGCATGCCTTCAAGCTGCGCTTCGAGCGCGGCCATGTCGTGGGCAAGCTGAAGGATCTGGGCGCGGTCAACCGGCGCGGCACCATCACCAGCTTCAAGCCCGACGAGAAGATTTTCGGCCATCTCCAGTTCGAACCGGCGCGGCTGCATCGTGCCGCCAAGTCCAAGGCCTATCTGTTTCGCGGCGTGGAAATCCGCTGGAAGTGCGATCCATCGCTGCTCAGCGATGGCGGCGCGACCCCGGCCGAGGATGTGCTGAAGTTTCCCGGCGGCCTGGCGGATTACCTGGCGGGCGAAGTCGGCAAGGCGCAGACCGTCACCAACCGCACCTTCGCGGGCAAGCATGAGAACAAGGACACCACGCGCGGCGCGGTGGAATGGGCCGTCACCTGGACGCCCGCCCATGACGGCTTCACCCGCTCCTATTGCAACACCATCCCCACCCAGGCTGGCGGCACGCATGAGCAGGGCCTGCGCAACGCCCTGACCAAGGGCCTGCGGGCGCATGGCGAGCGCGTCAACAATCGCAAGACCGCCGTGATCACGGCGGACGACATCATGGACAGCGCCATGGCGATGCTGTCGGTCTTCATCCGCGAGCCGGAATTCCAGGGCCAGACCAAGGACAAGCTCTCCTCGCCCGACGCCCAGCGCCTGGTCGAGAATGTCGTGCGCGACCATTTCGATCACTGGCTGGCGGAAAGTCCGGCCGAAGCCGACCGGTTGCTGAACTTCGTGATCGATGCGGCGGAAGACCGGGTCAAGAAGCGCCAGGAAAAGGAAACCAAGCGCCAGTCCGCCACGCGCAAGCTGCGCCTACCCGGCAAGCTGGCTGATTGTTCCAAGAACGCTTCGGCGGATACCGAGATCTTCCTGGTCGAAGGCGACAGCGCCGGCGGCAGCGCCAAGCAGGCGCGCGACCGCGCCACCCAGGCGATCCTGCCCCTGCGCGGCAAGATCCTGAACGTGGCCGCTGCTGCGGCGGGCAAGCTGCAGCAGAACCAGGAATTGTCCGATCTGGTGCAGGCGCTGGGCTGCGGCACCGGCGCGAAATACAGCGAGACCGACCTGCGCTACGACCGCGTCATCATCATGACCGACGCCGATGTCGATGGCGCGCATATCGCCAGCTTGCTGCTGACCTTCTTCTACCGCGAGATGCCGGGGCTGATCGCCGACGGGAAACTGTTCCTCGCCATGCCGCCGCTCTATCGCATGAGCCAGGGCGGCAAGACCGTCTATGCCCGCGACGAGGCCGACCGCGACCGCCTGCTCAAGAGCGCCTTCCGCGCCGGATCGAAGGTGGAGATTTCCCGCTTCAAGGGCCTGGGCGAAATGATGCCAGCCCAGTTGAAGGAAACCACCATGCGGCCCGGCCATCGCACCCTGGTGCGGGTCGAGATCGCCGATGATGAAATCGCCGCCACCGAAAGCTTGTTCGAGCGGCTGATGGGCAAGAAGCCGGAACTGCGCTTCCAGTTCATCCAGGAAAACGCACAATTTGCAGCGGAAGCGATCGACGTCTAGACGGCGTTGAAGCCCGCGATCACGGCGAAAACCAGCGCCAGCAGCGCCGACAGCGATGCCGAGCCGCCCAGCCGCCGTCCCGCCATCAGCGGCAGTAGCGCCAACAGCCCGAAGGTTGCGCTGAGGGTGAAAAGCGGATGCAGGCGCAGACCCTGGATGTCTTCCGCGCCCGCCAGGAAGCCGATCCAGATCACCATCCCGGCCAGCGCCGCCACGAACAGCGCCAGGCCACGCCCGCCGCGCGATGTCAGCAGCAGCAGCGGCGCGGCGACCAGGGACGGAAACAGGAAATAGGGGCACAGGCCCGGCAGCCAGATGGCGCAGGCCACTGCCAGACCGGCGAACCACAGCCAGCAGGCGATGGGCCCCGCCCAGCGCGCCGACCACAGGGCCGCTGCCCAGACGCCAAAGCCCAGCGCCAACCGCAACCACACCGGATTGCCCGGCCACGGCCCGCCGGGGCCTGCCGCCACCAGCAAAGTTTGCAACAGGGGACTGGCCACATTGAGCGTCGGCGTGCCCGCCAGCGCCATCGGCGCATACAGCACGAAGCCCGCCGCCACACAGAGCAGCAGCAATGTTATGGGCGCCAGCGCGGCCAGGAACGGCCGATGCGCGCCGCGCCGCTCGCGGGCGCTGCTCCAGCCCGCCAGCACGATGGCGAGGAAGGCCGCGACGGAGAGCGGCAGCGCAAGACTGGCCGGCAGGCGCGGCAGCCAGCGCCGCAGCACATCGACATAGATCGCCTTGCCGCCCTGCAGCGTGGCGAGGTCGGCATGAACCAGCGCCCCGGTCAGCGCCAGCACATTGTCGCCATGATGCTGCAGCGTCACCGGGCTGATATTGGCGCGGCGGTCATCGGCAGAATGGTATTGCCGCAGATTGCCAATGAAGGCGAAGTTCACCCCGGCGACGCCCGCTTCCAGAAACGGCGTCAGGTCGGTGTTGTTGGGCAACACGCGGTAGATTTCCGCATAGAGCGACGAAGCCGCCGGATGCGCCGCGACACCGGCATACAGATCGATCAGCTTCGCATCGCCCGCATGGGTCTGGAACAGCAGGCTGGGGCCCTGATTGCCCCGGGCCTCGACATTCACCACCATGCCGGTGCGGGCGATGTTGGCGGGATCGGCGGCATAGGCGAAGGCTCCGAACAGGCCGCGCTCCTCGCCATCGGTGAACAGCGCCGCCAGCGGGCGCGCACCCTCAAGCCCACGCGCCTTCAGGGCGCGAATTGTTTCCAGGATTACGGCGACGCCCGAGGCGTCATCGGCAGCGCCGGGACCGCGCGCCACCGAATCTGTGTGCGCCATCAGCAGCACTTCGGGCGCTTCGCCCGGCACCACCACGGCGCGGATATTGGTGACGGTGAGACAGCGGCGCTGGCCCCGGCGCTCATAACAGCTCTCCTGCGTGATCGCCTGGTGCGGCACGCCCAGCTTCGTCAATTCGTCCTGCAGCCGGGCGCGGAAGGCGGCGGCTTCGGGCGAGCCGGCGGGACGCGGCCGCTCCGGGCCCAGCAGGCGCGCCAGGGTGGCATCGGCGCGGGCGGCGGAGAATGCCGTCGGTGGTGCGCCCAGTGGGAGCGGCGCGGGCGCAACTGATCCGTACACGGACAAACACCAGATCGCTGCCGCCAGCAGGCCCAGACTCCAGATGCGTGCCGTCCCCATCCGGGCAAGCTAAACCCGGGCCGGGAACCGTCAACCCGCAGAATGCTTGATTTTTCAGGGAATCTTCCTTATGTCCCCCTGCATAGCCTCGGCCATATGGGCATGAGGATGACGCGGGCGCGAAAGCAGCGCCCCTTTTCAGGAGCGTGCTACGACCCAAGTTACGATCTCCGGCGCGGAAGCCGGAACCCTCGAAGTTATTGATAACGCGATCACTTCGTCTCCTCCCGTCGCCGAAATCCTGCCCGGTTTCGATGAACTGAACCTCTCTCCCGACATTCTCAAGGCGGTGACCGAGAGCGGTTACACCACCCCCACGCCGATCCAGGCCAAGACCATTCCTCTGGCCCTGCAGCGCCGCGATGTCATCGGCATCGCCCAGACCGGCACCGGCAAGACCGCCAGCTTCACCCTGCCGATGATCGAGATGCTGTCCCAGGGCCGCGCCAAGGCGCGTATGCCCCGCGCGCTCATTCTGGAGCCCACCCGCGAACTGGCCGACCAGGTCTCGGAAAGCTTCAACAAGTACGCGAAGTACACCAAGCTGACCCACGCGCTGCTGATCGGCGGCACGGCGATGGACGAACAGATCAAGAAGCTGGAGCGCGGCGTCGATGTGCTGATCGCCACGCCGGGCCGCCTGATGGATCATTTCGGACGCGGCCGCATCCTGCTTTCCCAGGTCAACATCCTGGTGATCGACGAAGCCGACCGCATGCTCGACATGGGCTTCATTCCCGACGTCGAGGAAATCTGCAAGAAGCTGCCCTTCACCCGCCAGACGCTGTTCTATTCCGCGACCATGCCGCCGGAAATCCAGCGCCTCACCGAACAGTTCCTGCACAATCCGGCCCGCATCGAAGTTTCGCGCCCCGCCACCACCGCGACCAACATCACCCAGGAAATGGTGATGATCCCAGCGAATGACTGGGCCAAGCGCGAGGCGCTGCGCCGCCTGATCCGCGAAGCCGAGCCGACGCTGAACAACGCCATCGTCTTCTGCAACCGCAAGCGCGATGTCGATATCGTGGCCAAGAGCCTGGCCAAGCACGGCTTCGACGCCTCGCCGATCCACGGCGACCTTGACCAGTCGCTGCGCACCCGGACGCTGGAACGCTTTCGCGCCGGCGAGCTGAAGATCCTCGTCGCCTCCGACGTGGCGGCGCGCGGCCTCGATGTGCCGTCGGTCAGCCATGTCTTCAATTTCGACGTGCCGATCCATGCCGACGATTATGTCCACCGCATCGGCCGCACCGGCCGCGCCGGCCGCAGCGGCATGGCCTTCATGCTGGCCAGCAAGCGCGACGAGAAATATATCGACGCCATCGAGAAGATCACCGGCCAGACCCTGGCCCGGCGCGAGATGATGGACATCGAAGTGCGCGACGATGTGCGCCCGCGCGGCGAACAGGGTGGACGCGGTGGCCGTGACGGCGGCCGCGGGGCTAAGGACCGCAATCGCGGCCGTGACGGCAAGCCGCGCGACCGCCGCCCGCCGGACGGCAAGTACCATGACATGACGGCGTCGCTGGAACCGGCGCCGGCCGCACCTGTTGCCGCCGCACCGCCGGCACAAGCGCCGCAGGCACAAGCACAGGCGCAGCAGCCACAGGCCGAACGGCCCCAGGAGCAGCACCAGCCGCGCGAACATCGTGAACCGCGTGAGAATCGCGAGCAGCGTCCGCGCGGTGACCAGCGCTCCCGCGAACAGGAAAACCGTTCGCCCAGCGAGAAGCAGAGCCACGAGAAGCGCGAACGCGGCAGCCAGCGCCACCATAATGAGCAGGCCGCCAAGCCGGAGGCGGTGGACCGCAGCCAGCTTCCCGCCTTCCTGCTGCGCCCGGTGCCGGTGGCCCGGAAGCCCGAGCCTTCCGGGGAGTGACGGAGTTCGGGATTTTTTCCAGCTTTACGGCGCAAAATTGTCCGTCGCGGGTTCCCGGCTTAACTCTTTCTTACGCTCCCCCTCCTGCGATCAGGCCATCGCGCCCCGTATTGGGCGAAGGGGAACGACATGCAAAAGCCGGATCGTGAACAGGGTATCGCCAAGACGGCGCTCGCACTCATGAGCGAGTGCGGCGTGCCCGCGACCCCGGAAAATTTCGAGCTTTTCTATGCCTATGCCTCGGGCGAGACCCCTGCCGTTTCGAAGGTGATGGGCAGCCTGATCGCCGGCCGCCAGGCCTTCACGCCGGAACTCCTGTCGGACCTGCGCCTGCGCTGCCTGTCCAGCGCCCGTGCCGCCCGCGCCATGGATAGCTTGGGCACCGGCATCAACGAGGTGATGAACGGCGTCCTGAGCAAGCTGGAAGCGGCAGGCCGCGACACCGCACAGTACCAGAACACGCTGTCTGCGGCTTCGGGCGCCCTGGGCGCCGATGGCCGTTCGCCGGAAGATTTGTGCAAGCTGGTCAATGGCCTGCTGGCCGCCACGCGCGACATGGAAGAGCGCACCAAGAGCCTGGAAGGCGAACTGCAGCGTTCTTCCGAGCAGGTGCATGATTTGCGCTCCAAGCTGGACAATGTCCGCAAGGAAAGCCTGACCGACCCCCTCACCAACATTGCCACTCGCAAGGAGTTCGACGATGCAGTGCGCACCGCGATGGCGCAGTGCGCCGAAACGGCCGAGCCGGTGACGCTGCTGCTTTGCGACATCGACCATTTCAAGAAGTTCAATGATAGCTGGGGCCATCAGACCGGCGACCAGGTCCTGCGCCTGGTGGCGAGCTGCCTGGCGGAGAACGTCAAGGGCCGCGACACCGCCGCCCGCTATGGCGGCGAGGAATTCGCCGTGCTGCTGCGCGGCACCGGGCTTGACGCCGCCACGCGCGTCGCCGACCAGATCCGCCAGACCGTCGAGACCAAGAAGCTGGTGAAGAAGTCCACCGGCGACGTGCTGGGCACCATCACCATTTCCATCGGCGTATCCGAATTTGCGCCGGGCGAAGCGGTCGAGGACGTCATCCGCCGCGCTGATGCCTGCCTTTATGGCGCCAAGCAGAATGGCCGCAACCTGGTGATCAACCAGAACGACACGCGCATCGCAGCGCTGGACAACGCAGCGGCCTAGCGCTTGGTCCGCGCGGCGCGCGCCAGAGCGGCGCGCTCGGCATCCCGTGCCCAGTCCGCGAATTCTTCCGGGTCGTCCAGCAACCGGTCCGGCACGCTGTAATAGGCGGTGCTGACGGTCTTGCCACCCTTCTCAAAACGGAACGGCGTGCATTTCTCGGCCAGGAAACGGGGAAGGCTGTTATCGCCGGTGCGCAGGTAAAGCTGTTCGCGCATCACCGGCCCGATCATCAGCGACCCGGCGAAGATGCCCTCGCCGCCGAACAGGCGCTTGATGACGATACGGCCAAAGGGCTGGAACAGGTCGTCATAGCGATGCGGGTCGCCCGCCATCAGGCCTGCACAGGCGTGATCGAGACGCTCTCGCCGCAGCCACAGGCCGCCGTCTGGTTCGGATTGTTGAAGACGAAGCGCGAGCCCATCTTTTCGGCCACGAAATCCATCTCGGTGCCGATCAGGAACAGGATGGCCTTGGGATCGATGAAGATCTTCACGCCCTTCTCTTCCATCACTTCCTCGAACGGCTTGGTGTCCTCGGCATAGGCCATCGTGTAGCTCATGCCGGCGCAGCCGCCATTGGTGACGCCGACGCGCACGCCCAGATATTTCCCTTCCGCATCGGCCATGATCTCGGCGATGCGTGCAGCGGCAGCATCGGTCAGGCAGACCGGCTTGGGCCGTTCCCGGCGGGGCTTGGGCGTGACGTTATTATTGGAAGTGGGCGTTTCCATCATCGGCCTCAGAACATGTTCAGTTCGAGTTTGGCTTCTTCGCTCATGCGGTCCGGCGTCCAGGGCGGATCGAAGGTCATGTTCACCGTCACCGCGCCTGCGCCTTCGACCTTTTCCAGCGCCGTCTTGACCATCACCGGCATCTCGCCGGCGACGGGGCAGTTCGGCGCGGTCAGCGTCATGTCCACGGCGATGTCCTTGGTGTCGGAAACATCGACCTTATAGATAAGACCCAGCTCATAGATATCAACCGGGATTTCCGGGTCATAGACCGTCTTCAGCGCCGTCACCAGCTTGGCGGTGAAGTCGTCCAGATCGACCTGGGAGAGTTTCGGGGTTTGCGCGGGCTCGCTCATTGTGCGCCCTCCTCCACGGCATTCTTATAAGTGTGCCAGGCTAGGGTGGCGCATTTCACCCGCATGGGGAACGCCGACAGGCCCGACATGACGTCCATGTGATCGCGTGCGTCTTCCGGCAAGGCGCTGGGCGTTTCGCCCTTCACGATGTGCAGGAAGCCTTCCATGAGCTGTTCGGCCTCTGCCGCCGTCTTGCCCGCCAGCAGATCGGTCATCAGCGAAGCGCTGGCCTGGCTGATGGCGCAACCCTTGCCTTCGAAACGGATATCGGCGACGCGGCCCTGGCCATCCAGCACAAGATAGACCGTGACGCGGTCGCCGCAGAGCGGATTGTAGCCTTCTGCCTTGTGCGTCGCAGCTTCCAGCACGCCGTAATGGCGCGGGTGGCGCGAATGGTCGAGGATGACCTCCTGGTACAGTTCCCTGAGCGAATTATCCATGTTCAGACCAATATCTCGCGGGCCTTGTGCAGCCCGGACAGCAACGCATCAACATCGGCGCGGGTATTGTAGAGGGCAAAGCTGGCGCGGCTGGTCGAAGTGACCCCGAACCTTTCCATCAGCACCTGGGCGCAATGGTGGCCCGCGCGCACCGCCACGCCTTCACGATCCAATATGGTGGCGAGGTCGTGCGCATGCATCCCCTCTGCTTCGAATGACAGGATTGCGCCCTTGCCCGGGGCATCGCCGATCACCCGCACCCAGTTCAGTTGCCGCACGCCTTCGCGGGCATAGCTGAGCAGGTCGTGTTCATGCGCCTTGACGGCGGCACGGTCGAAGCCGGACAGGTAATCCAGCGCCGCCGCCAGCCCGACGCTTTCGATGATGGGCGGGGTACCGGCTTCGAAGCGGGCGGGCGGGTCGGCATAGGTGATGCGCTCGCGCGTCACTTCGCGGATCATCTCGCCGCCGCCATTGAAGGGCCGCATCGTCTTGAGATGCGCCCGCTTGGCATAGAGCGCGCCGATGCCGGTGGGGCCATAAAGCTTGTGGCCCGTGATGGCATAGAAATCGATATCCAGCGCCTGCACATCGACAATCTCGTGCACCGCGCCCTGGGCGCCATCGGCCAGCACCGGCACGCCCTTGGCGTGGGCGCGCTTCACGATTTCGGCCAGCGGCGTCAGCGTGCCCAGCACGTTGGACATGTGGGTGATGGCGACCAGTTTTGTCTTCGGCGTGATCGCGGCATCCAGCGCCGCGATATCCAGGCTGCCATCCTCCTGCACATCGACCCAGCGCAGCACCGCGCCCTGGCGTTCGCGCAGGAAATGCCACGGCACGATGTTGGAGTGATGCTCCATCACCGACAGGACGATCTCGTCGCCCGGCTGGATCAAGGGCATCAGGTAGGAATAGGCGACCAGGTTGATCGCCTCGGTGCCGCCCTTGGTGAAGACGATCTCATCCTCAGCTGCGGCGCCCAGGAATTTCTGCACCGTGCGGCGGGCCGCTTCATAGCGATCGGTGGCCGCGCCCGACAGGTAATGCACGCCGCGATGGACATTGGCGTATTCGGTTTCGGCGAAGGCCTTCATCGTTTCCAGCACGATGGCGGGTTTCTGTGCCGAGGCACCGCTGTCAAGATAGGCGAGCGGCTTGCCATAGACCGGCTTGGCCAGGATGGCGAAGTCGCGGCGGGCAGCTTGCGCATCGAACGCCGGAATGATTTTCGCCGCCGCGCTCATGTCAGCGCCGCCAGGGCCTGGCCGACGGCGTTGCGCACCATGCCGCGCACATCATCGCGGGTGATGTTGGTCAGCGCATCTTCCAGGAAAGCATGGATCAGCAACGCGCGGGCATCGGCTTCGGGGATGCCGCGCGCCTGCAGGTAGAACAGCGAATCCGCATCCAGGTCGCCGATGGCGGCACCGTGGGCGCACTTCACATCGTCGGCGAAGATTTCCAGTTCCGGCTTGAGGTCGGCTTCCGCCGTCTCGGACAGCAGCAGCGCCTTGGCGGTCTGGCGGCTGTCGGCGCCGTCAGCGCCCTTGGCCACCGTCACCCGGCCCTGATAGACGGCGCGCGCCTTGCCGCCCGCCACCTTCTTGAACAACTGGGTGCTGTGGGTGTTGCCCGTGGCATGAATGAGATGGGTGGTGATGTCGGCATGCGCGTCGCCGCCCAGCACCGAGACGCCGGAGAGATGCGCCTGCGCGCCCTCGCCTTCCAGCGCAATGGTCAGCTCGGTGCGCGACAGCTTACCGCCGAAGCTGGCGAAATGGGCGTTGTAGCGGGCGCGGGCGGCAAGGCTGAGCGCGATTTCTTCCACCTGCACGCCGGGCACGGGACGGCTCAGGCGCACATGATCCAGCGACGCGTCTTCGCCCAGCACGATCTCGATTCCGGCATTGCGCGGCCCGGCGGCATCGCCGGTCTCGAACAGCGACAGCGACGCGCCCGCTTCCAGCACCAGCAGCAGGCGCAGATGGCCCTTGCCGGACAATTCCAGCGCCAGCGGCGTGGCGATGGCCTGGCCGGCCGGCACGCGCAGGGCGATGCCGCCTTCGGCAAAGGCCAGCGAAGCTTCGCTGACGGCATTGCGCGCCAGCGTGCCGAGATGCGCAGCGACCCAAGCGGGCGCATAGGGATCGGCCAGATCGGAAAATTCCAGCCCCTGCGGCAGGCCCATGATGCGGGTGGCCGCAGCCTCCTCGCCCAGGCCGGCTTCGCCCAGCGCCGATTTGAGGTCGGAATATTTCCAGTCCTCGACCCGGCGGGTGGGAAGGCCGCGCCCAGAAAAGCTGGTGCGGGCTTCTTCGCGGCGTGTTGCCAGCGCCGTCATGCCGATCTCTTTATGCTGTCTTGGCCCACGATATGCTCGTAGCCCTTGGCTTCCAGTTCCAGCGCCAGTTCCTTGCCGCCTTCGGCAACGATGCGGCCCCCGGCGAGCACATGGATGCGATCGGGCACGATGTAATCCAGCAGGCGCTGGTAATGCGTGATCACCAGCATGGCGCGTTCAGGCGAACGCAGCGCGTTGACGCCTTCGGCCACCAGCTTCAGCGCATCGATGTCGAGGCCGGAATCGGTTTCGTCCAGGATCGCCAGCTTCGGTTCGAACAGCGACATCTGGAGGATTTCCAGCCGCTTCTTCTCGCCGCCGGAAAAACCGACATTGAGGGCGCGCTTGAGCATCTCTTCCGAGACATTCAGCTCCTTGGCCTTGGCGCGCACCAGCTTCAGCACGCCGATGGCGTCGAGATCGGATTCGCCGCGCGTGCGGCGTTGCGCGTTCAGCGCCGTCTTGAGGAAAGTCATGGTGGTGACGCCGGGAATCTCCACCGGGTACTGCATGGCCAGGAAAACGCCCTTGGCGGCGCGCTGTTCCGGCGGCATCGCGGCAAGGTCTTCACCGTTATAGGCAATGGCGCCTTCGGTAATGTCATAGCCGGCGCGGCCCGCCAGCACATAGGACAGCGTCGATTTGCCCGAGCCGTTGGGGCCCATGATGGCATGGACCTGGCCGGGCTGGATCGAAAGCGTCAGGCCCTTGAGGATGGGCTTGTCGCCGACGCAAACGTGCAGATTCTTGATCTCAAGCATGACTAACCGACGGAGCCTTCCAGACTGATGCCGACCAGCTTTTGCGCTTCGACGGCGAATTCCATGGGGAGCTGCTGCAGCACTTCCTTGCAGAAGCCGTTGACGATCAGCGACACCGCCTCGTCCTGCGGGATGCCGCGCTGCAGGCAATAGAACAATTGATCCTCAGCAATCTTCGAGGTGGTCGCTTCATGTTCGATGCGCGCGGTCGGATTGCGGCTTTCGATATAGGGTACGGTATGGGCGCCGCACGCGCCGCCGATCAGCAGCGAATCGCACTGGGTATAGTTGCGGGCGTTCTTCGCCTTGCCATAGACCGACACAAGTCCGCGATAGGTGTTCTGCGCCTTGCCCGCCGAAATGCCCTTGGAGATGATGCGCGACTTCGTGTTGGCGCCCAGATGGATCATCTTGGTGCCGGTATCGGCCTGCTGGAAATGGTTGGCGATGGCGATGGAATAGAACTCGCCCACCGAATGGTCGCCGCGCAGGATGCAGGAGGGATACTTCCAGGTGATCGCCGAACCGGTTTCAACCTGCGTCCACGAGATCTTGGAATGGACGCCCCGGCAATCGCCGCGCTTGGTGACGAAATTGTAGATGCCGCCCTTGCCGTTCTCGTCGCCCGGATACCAGTTCTGGACGGTCGAATACTTGATCTCGGCATGATCCAGCGACACCAGTTCCACCACGGCGGCATGCAACTGGTTCACATCGCGCTTGGGCGCGGTGCAACCTTCCAGGTAGCTGACATAGCTGCCTTCATCGGCGACGATGATGGTGCGTTCGAACTGGCCCGTCTCCGACGCGTTGATGCGGAAATAGGTGGAAAGCTCCATCGGGCAGCGCACGCCCTTGGGCACATAGACGAAGGTGCCGTCGGAGAAGACCGCCGAATTCAGCGTGGCAAAGAAATTGTCGGTCACCGGCACGACAGTGCCCAGATACTTCTTCACCAGCTCGGGATAGTCGCGGATCGCTTCGCTGATCGGGCAGAAGATCACGCCCGCCTCGTTCAGCTTCTCCTTGAAGGTGGTGGCGACCGAAACACTGTCGAACACCGCATCCACCGCCACGCCCGCAAGCGCCATCTGCTCGTTCAGCGGGATGCCCAGCTTTTTATAGGTCTCCAGCAGCTTGGGATCGACTTCGTCCAGGCTCTGCTTCAACGGCGTGTTCTTGGGCGCCGCGTAATAATAGGAATCCTGGTAGTCGATCTGCGGGTAATGCACCCGCGCCCATTTGGGCTCCTTCATGGTCAGCCAGCGGCGGAAGGCGGCCAGACGCCATTCCAGCATCCATTCCGGTTCGCCCTTCTTGGCCGAGATGAAGCGCACCGTGTCTTCGGACAGGCCCTTGGGCGCCATGTCCATCTCGATATCGGTGACGAAGCCGTATTTGTACTTGTCGCCGATCTCGGCGACGGCCTCGCGGGTTTCAATTTGCGCCGGGCTGCTCATGCGGCCTCCAGGGCAGTTTTGCGCTGCCACAATTTTACCAGGGCAGCGATAGCGGCCTCCACATCGTTCATGTCGGAATTCCAGCCGAAGCTGGCGCGCAGGGCGCAGGAGGCCAGGGCATGCGCAACGCCCATCGCGGCCAGCACATGCGAAGCGGCGACCTTGCCGGACGAGCAGCTCGAGCCCGCGCTCATCCACACGCCATCCAGGTCGAGTGCGATCATGGCGGTGGCCGAGGCGATGCCGGGCAGCGCGAAATTGCTGGTGCCGATCAGGCGCGGCGCCTCCGCGCCGAAAATCAACGCTTCGGGAATTTCCTGCTTCAACAGCGTCTCGAAACGATCCCGCAGATGCGCGACACGGGCCCGCTCGCCCTCGCCATCACGCGCGACATGGGATGCGGCGGCGAAACCGGCAATGCCGGACAGGTTCTCGGTGCCCGCGCGCAAGCCGCCCTGCTGGCCGCCGCCCACGAGCTGCGCCGCCAGCGGCGCGCCTTTTGCCACGAGCAAGGCGCCCACGCCCTGCGGCCCGCCAATCTTATGCGCCGACAGCACCATGTAATCGCATAGCGCCGCATCCAGCGGGATCTTGCCGGCCGCCGCCACCGCATCGACCAGCAGCAGCGCGCCCGCCTCACGGCACAGGCGCGAGATTTCCGCAACCGGCTGGACCACGCCGGTCTCGTTGTTCGCGGCCATCACCGCCACCAGGGCACGGCCCTTGCCTTCGCGCAGCGCCACGCGCAGCGCCTGGGTATCCAGCACACCGTCCGGCGTCACCGGCAGCGTCTCCAGCCGCACGCCCGGCACCCGTTCGCTCAGGCGCTGCGCCGGCGCCGCCACCGCGCTGTGCTCGATGGTGGAGACGAAAAGCCGGGTGATGCGCGCAACCTTCTTGTCGGCCTCATGCTGGTCGATGGCGCCTTCCACCGCGCCCGCCAGTCCCAGGTTGGCGGCCTCGGTGGCGCCGCTGGTGAAAATGACATCGTGCCCGGCGGCATTGGCCAGTAGCGCGACCTTTTCCTTGGCCTCTTCGATCAGGGCGCGCGCCGCGCGGCCGCGCGCATGCACGGACGACGCGTTGCCGCCCACCGACAGCGCATGGATCAGCGCGGCCTGGGCTTCGGGCCGGATGGGAGAGGTGGCGTTGTGATCAAGATAATGCATGAAAAATCTACTCGGCGGCGATCTCGGCCGCCCCGTCGGCGGAGCCGACAAGACGATCAACGTCGTTACAGGGCCGGGCACGGCCCAGCACCTTGCGGTCCACCACATCGGCCAGCGACACGGAGGAAAGGAAGACATGAATCTGCTGCCCCAGCTCTTCCCACAGGTCATGGGTGACGCAGCGGGCGCCGGTCTTGGTGCAACCCTTGGCAGAACCCGGCTTGCAGCGGGTGGCCGCGATGGGCTCTTCCACCGCCACAATGATGTCGGCGATGCGAAGTTCCATGGAAGGGCGGGCCAGGCGATAGCCACCGCCGGGACCGCGCACGCTGGTCACCAGCCCGCCGCGCCGCAGCTTGGCGAAGAGCTGTTCCAGATAGGAAAGCGAGATGTCCTGGCGCTGCGCGATGTCGGCCAGCGCCACCGGCTTGCCTTCGGCGGCATTGCCGGCCAGATCGGCCATCGCCATCACGGCGTAACGTCCCTTGGTGCTTAGCCGCATAAATGGCTCCTCGCAGGCGATTTTCCTTGGCTGGACGCTACCCCCTTGGTGTAGAAGGACGCCCGGCCAGTCGGCTGGATATAGATTTCCTGAGTAATGCGGTCAAGTATTAGCCCGTGCGGCCAATGCGACCAAATAAGTACATTATATTGTTGGATATTTAATTGGCCCGGCCGCCGCTTAAATCCGACTTGCGCGTTAAATTTGGGGCCCTGCAGCCCCGTGGGGGATTTCACGGATGCCTGACATTATTCTTCCGGGTTCCGCCGGCCGCATCGAAGCGCGTTACCAGCGCCAGAAGGCCCCCGGCGCGCCGATGGCCCTGGTGCTGCACCCGCACCCCCAGTTCGGCGGCACCATGAACAACCCGCTAATCTATGACCTCTTCCACATGTTCCACGGGCTGGGCTGCACCACGGTGCGGTTCAACTTCCGCGGTGTCGGCCGCAGCCAGGGCAGCTTCGACAATGGTTCGGGCGAACTTTCCGATGCCGCCGCCGTGCTGGACTGGATGAACACGCTCTATGCCAATCCCAGCCATGTCTGGGTCTGCGGCATCTCGTTCGGCGCCTGGATCGGCATGCAACTGCTGATGCGCCGGCCGGAAATCACCGGCTTTGTCTCCATCGCGCCGCCCGCCAGCATGTACGACTTCGCCTTCCTGGCACCCTGCCCCACCTCGGGCCTGATCGTGCACGGCACCAAGGACAATGTCGTGCCGGAACCCGATGTGCAGAAGCTGGTGGACCGCCTGACCGCCCAGAAGGGCATCAAGATCACCTACAACAAGATCGACGGCGCCAATCACTTCTTCGACAAGCACGAAACCGATGTCGTGGAGGCGGTGAACGGCTATGTCTCGGACCTGATGAGCAAGCCAAGGGAAGGCCGGTAGGCCTTCCCGCAGCCACCCGGCTTTGCCTGGATGGCCCCCAGATTAAAAAAGCCCTAAGCCCTGTGCAGCACGCCGCCGGTCAGTGGCTGCGGCACGCCGGTGGTGGTGGGCAGCGACAGCGGCAGGCCGCGCAAGGACCGCATCGCCAGATAGGCAAAGCCCTCGGCTTCCAGCGCATCGCCATCCCAGCGCGCCCCTTCCGCCTTCAAAACATTTCCCGACAGCCGCAACAGCAACTGGTCCATCAGGAAATCATTGTGGCGGCCGCCACCACAGATGATCCAGCTGCGGGGCCGCCCGGGAAAATGCTCTGCCGCACGGTCCAGTGAAGCGGCGGTGAAGGCGGTCAGCGTGGCGGCGCCATCGGCAGCACTGAGGCCTTCCACCGCGTCCATGCCGAAATCCATCCGGTCCAGCGACTTGGGCGGCGTCCGGTCGAACCAGGGATTGGCCAGCATCTGTACCAGCGCTTGCGGATTGATCAGCCCCGTGCGCGCCAGCGCGCCGCCAGTGTCCACGGTCTTGCCGGTATGACGCTGCATCCAGTCGTCGATCGGTGCGTTGCCGGGGCCGGTGTCGAAGGCCAGCGCCATATCGCCGTCTATGTAAGTGACGTTGCCTACGCCGCCGATATTCACCACCACCAGCGGCTTGGGCAGTGCCGAGCCCGATGCCAGCGCCGCGTGATAGAGCGGCATCAGGGGCGCACCCTGCCCGCCCGCCGCCACGTCGGCGCTGCGAAAATCGTTGATCACATCCGTGCCGGTCAGCCGCGCCAGCAGCGCGCCGTCGCCGATCTGCCAGGTCCAGCCCTGTTCGGGCCGGTGCAGGATGGTCTGGCCGTGGAATCCGATCAGCTCGGCGGGCCCGGCCTGCGCCACCAGCACCTGCACCGCCTGGGCGTGAATCTCGGTCAGGCGCGTTTGCGCCGCCAAAATGGAAGCCGGGACCGGGTCGTTCCGCCCCAACCCCCGCGCCGTTTCCAGCGCCGCCCGCAACAGGGCGCGTGTGTCCGCGTCGTAGGCAAGGGTCAGGCCGGGACCGGGGCGGACGATGCCCTCGCCATCGGTCTCGATCAGGGCGGCATCGACACCATCCAGCGAGGTGCCGCTCATCAGGCCGATGACTTTCTTGATTTCTGCCATTTGTGCTATGCCGCCTGCCTCACCGAAGCAGGTTTATAGCATGCCCGCCGCGCCGCAATTCCAGTCCGATTTCCTCCGCAACTTCGCGGCGCGCGGGGCCTATTACCAGTGCTCCGCCGATGCCGACCTGGATGCGCTGATGCAGAAGGAGCGCGTCACCGCCTATATCGGCTTCGACGCCACCGCGCCGTCGCTGCATGTCGGCCACGCCCTGCAGATCATGACCCTGCGCCGCCTGCAGCAGTCCGGCCACAAGCCCATCGTGCTGATCGGCGGCGGCACCACTAAGGTCGGCGATCCCAGTTTCCGCAACGAGGCGCGGCCGCTGCTGAGCGAGGAACAGATCGACGCCAACAAGGCCTCCATCCGCCGCGCCTTCGAGAAATTCCTCACCTTCGGCGATGGCCCCAGCGACGCCATCATGGTCGACAACGCCGAATGGCTGGACAAGCTGGAATATGTCTCCTTCCTGCGCGAAATCGGGCGGCATTTCTCGATCAACCGCATGCTGACCATGGACAGCGTCAAGGCGAAGATCGACAACGACCTGCCTTTCAGCTTCCTGGAGTTCAATTACTCCATCATGCAGGCCTATGATTTCGTCGAGCTGTACCGGCGTTATGGCTGCCGCCTGCAATCCTCCGGCTCCGACCAGTGGGGCAACATCGTCTCGGGCATCGATCTGGGCCGACGCGTCGAGAACCAGCAATTCTTCGCCCTGACCACGCCGTTGCTGACGACATCCTCGGGCGCCAAGATGGGCAAGACCGCCGCCGGTGCGGTGTGGCTGAACCCGGACATGTGCAGCCCGTATGATTACTGGCAGTTCTGGCGCAACACCGAGGACAGCGATGTAGGCCGCTTCCTGCGCCTCTTCACCGAGCTGCCGCTGGACGAGATCGCGCGGCTGGAAAGCCTGCAGGGCGCGGAACTGAACGACGCCAAGAAAATCCTGGCCAACGCGGCGACGGCGCTGGCGCATGGCCGTGACACTGCCGGTGCAGCCGCCGAAACTGCACGCCGCGCCTTCGAGGAAGGCGCCAGTGCCGAGGGCCTGCCCACCATCACCGCGACGCTGCCGGATGGCATCCTGAATCTTGCCGTAGCGGCGGGGCTGGCATCCTCCAACTCCGAAGCGCGCAAGCTCATCGCCAACAATGGCCTGAAGCTGAACGATGCCACCGTCAGCGATCCGAAACTGACGGTCGATGCCTCGGCCCTCAACGGCGACGGCGTGCTGAAACTGACAAGCGGCAAGAAAAAGCACGTGCTGGTAAAGCCGGCCTAGCGTGCCTGCTGCTGCGTTGCAGGCGCGCTCGCCTGTGGCGGGGGCGGCGTCTGTGTTTCCGGATTGCCCGGAGCGCCCGCCGCAGGCGGCGCGACCTGATTGGATGGAGCGCTGGCGGCCGTGGGCGTACGGCCCTCGAAGATGCGGCGCAGGATGCCCGGCGCCAGCATGGACAGCGGATTGTAGGACAGCGCCAGATTGTCGGTGGGGCCGCTCATCGAATAGGTGACGCCGAAAATGCCCTCGCCCTTCTTGGAGGCAAGCAGGTCGCCCAGCAGCGGTACATTGCTGATGAAGCTGTTCAGGCCATAGGCCGGCACCAGCGAACCCTTCACCGCCACCAGCGACTTGGGCCGGTCAACATAGCCCTCCGCAGTGCCGCCGACGCCACCGCTGAAGATGGCGCCATTGATGGCGATGACGTTGTTTTTGGACGAGAAGGGCATCTCGAACTTGTCCATGCTGATGCCCTGGTTCTGCAGCAGGTCACCAAAACCGGTGAAGGACACCGACGAGAACAGCCGCGCCAGGAAGGCCTGGTTGACCATCTTGAAGTCGGTGATGGTGAGGTTGCCCTGGAAATCCGGCGTGGCGGCAGCGGTGTCCGCGTCGGCAGCGCGGCCCGGCAGGTTGGCGACGATGGCCAGCGTGCCGCCGCGCAGGCCGGTGAAGGTGAAAAGCGCCCGCGCCAGCAATCCGGCATCGGTGGCATTGACCGTGACGCGGCGGCCCTGCGCCGTATTCTCCAGCTTCGCCGTGATCGCGGCGGTGTTGGCGACCTTGCCGCTCATGCTCAGCGCCGAAGGCCGCTCGCCGATGGCCGCGAAATCGAAGGCGACGTCATTGATGGAAACGCCGTCGCACAGCGCCAGCCGATCCAGCCGCGCGGTGACGCGATAGGCGCCTTCCGGCTTTTCATCGGGCCTGGGCGGCGGCCTGACGCCACCCGGCGGTGCATTGCACGAACCGTTGCGCCCGATGGCGGAACCGTCCAATGCCCGCCCGCGCACGTCATAGACGTCGCCATTCGCCCCGCGCGTCAGGGTGAAGGCGATGTCGGTCAGGCCACGGCGGACATTGGTGAAATCCAGCCGCGCCAGCGCGCCCTGGCGGTCGAAGATCGCCGTGCCGCTGGCGGAGACATTGGCGCCGCTGATGCGGATGACCTGGTCGGAAATCTGGCTGTCCGGCGTGAAGTTCACCGTGATGCGGCCGGTGGCGGGTTCGCCCGCCGCCTTGCCCTGGTTGATGAAGGGCACGGTGATGATGGCGGGGGTGAGGTCCACCGTCGCCTCGGCCTGCAGCAGCCGGCCGCGATGGCCGGTGATGACGGCACTCACCGGCCAGCCGCCATTCACCACCTTGCCGATATTGATGTTCAGCGTCTCGCGCACCGACGGCGTCAGCAGGCCACGCGCGTTGACGCGGGTGGTGACATTCTGCGTGGTCCGGAAATCCTCGGTCCAGTCGAAGGCATAGCTCTGGTCCGCCAGCATCACCGTGCCGGCCTGGCGCAGGCGGGCATTGTCGATGTCGAAAGTGACATCGCCTTCGTTCAGACGCAGTCTGCCCAGGCTGACGGCGAAGCCCTTCACGGCGGCCTTGATGCCGATGCCGACATCGTCCACCGGCAGGTCGGACAGCATGGGAACGCGGAAACTCAGGTCGAGGCTGGCGTCACCCAGAGTCGTCTTGGGATCGATGCCGAACTTGGTGGGATAGGTCAGCGGCTTCATGTCGATCAGCGTCATGATCTCCGGCATCGCGCCGTTCACATGCGCCGTGAAGGTGCCGACGGTGCCGTCCTTGCTGACGGTGGGAATGACCGCCTTGCCGGTGGTGACGACCAGGTTGCCGACGCGGCCGCTCGTGAAATCCACCGCAAAATCGTCGCCGGTGAGCTGCGCCGCGCCCGCCACGCCGGTGAGGTGCGTGAGGCCGGTCAGGTAGTTGGCCTCGACGTCGCGCACGCTGAAGGCGACCTTCAACTGGCTGGGCAGCAGCCCCGTCTGGCCCAGCACGCCCGGCGCCATGTTGAGATCGAAGGTTGCCGGACCGACAATGCCGGCAAAGATGTTGTTGGCGATCCACTCGCGCGCGCCCGGCGCGGCAGGCAGCGGCCAGTAACCCATCAGGGTCTTGACCGGCATCTGGCCAATCTTGCCGCGCATCACCAGGCCGGGCGTCATCTTGTCGGCAAAGGTGATGGCGCCGGATGTTTCCAGGTTGAAGGCCGGGCTGGTGACGGTGGCGCGCGTCACGTCAAGCTTCCTGGCCACGAAATCATAGGCACCGCTGAAGCTGACGGTGTTGAAGGTGGTGTTCTGCGGGAAGAGACCGGGCACGGCGATGACAAGGCTGCTGGCGTTGATGTCGCCCTTTACCTGCGCGATGGCGCCGTCTGCGCCCCGCACCAGCGCCGCCTGCCCTGCCAGGCTGGACTTGACTTCGCTTGCGTCCAGCTCGGCACGGTTGAGGCGGACATTGGTGCCGTCATAGCGGCCGACCAGCCGCAAGCTGTTCACATGCAGCGTCTTGGCGCGGTAAAGCCCGAACGGTGCCTCGCCCTTGGCGGTAGCGTCGAATTCTACAAAGGCCAGCTTCGCGCCGGGGCCAAGGCGGAAGCGGCTGCTGAAGCCGGTGACCAGCGCCACATCCTTCAGCACGGCGAATTTCGGCGTGTTGGTGGCCAGCGCCCGCAGGTCGAGATCGGAGACCGTGAAGCTGCCGGAAACCGGCGCGTCATTGGGCGGCACGGTGATGTCGGCGCCAATCCTGGCCTTGCGGCCGGAAATTTCCACCTCGGCATCGAAGGCGGCGGCGATCGCCTCGCCCTGCGGCCGGATGTTCAGCGCCGCACGCGGCGCCACCAGGAACAGGCCGGTGGGTTCATCATGGATGGCCAGGCGCGCATCGCGTACCGCGAAACTCTGCAGCGAAGACGGTCCGCTGCTGTTGCGGTTGATGACCTCGCGGATCTTTTCGATGATGTCGTCGCTGCCCTTGTCGCCCGCCACGCCCAGGCGCAGCGTGCCATCCATCATCCGCACCAGGGCAAGCTGCACGCCCACCAGCGTGACGCGGCGGACCACGAAGCGGCCCGACAGCAGCGGGCCCGCCGCCATGTCGATATCGGCCTTGGGCGCCTGGGCGACGATGCGGCCATTGCCGTCGAACATCCGCGCGCCCAGCACGACCAGGTTGATGCGGCCCTCGTCCCGACTCCATTCTACCGCCGCCTGGTCATATTGCAGGGTGATGCCGGGCATGGCCTGGCGGATGGCGTCGGCGATCGGCCCGCGCAGCGGACCCAGCGACACGGGCCCCATGAACAGGCGCAGCACCGCGCCTGCCGCGAAGAACACCACCGCCGCAGCGATGACGCCCAGGCTGAGGGCAGCACGGCTGAAATGGTGCCGTTTCACAAAGTTGGCGAAGGGCAGTTTCAAGCGCCTAAATATCCCGGAAACATGCCTGCTATCGCAGCACTTGGACCTAAAAAGGGCGGGAAATGCATGATGTTGGGTCGCGCCCGCGAAGCATCTCTCGCCTTGCCCCACTATATGGGGTAAACGCGGTTAAGGGCTGATTTTATGGCGGGACGGCACAAAAGCGTACCGCCGATTTTCAAGGGGTTTCATGGCTTCCCGGACCGCGACCAAGACCGTCTTGGCCCAGAAAGCGGACGGGCTCCAGGTGGGCGACAAGGCCCCCGACTTCAGCCTTGCCAGCGATGACTGCGGCAAGGTTTCCCGCGCCAGCCTCAAGGGCCGCGCCTACGTCATTTACTTCTATCCCAAGGATGACACTTCCGGTTGTACCCGGGAGGCGGTGGATTTCAGCGCTGCGGCCCGGAAATTCGAGGCGCTGGGCGTGTTTGTGCTGGGCATTTCCAAGGACAGCCTGGAAAGCCACGAGAAGTTTCGCCGCAAGCACAAGCTGAAGGTGGCGCTGGGCTCGGACCCGGATATCGCCGTGGCGCAGGCCTGGGGCGTCTGGGGCGAGAAAACCCTCTATGGCCGAAAGTATATGGGCATTGAGCGATCTACCTTCCTGATCGATACCAAAGGCAGGATCGCCGCATCCTGGCGTAAGGTTAAGGTTCCTGGCCATGTCGCGGCCGTGCTGGAAGCGGCGAAAAACCTGTGAAAAAAACCCGCTCCAGACCGCAAATCCCTGCGCCGCTTTGGCCCCCGGTTAACCGCACGGTCCTTTTTCTGGCATCGGCGCTTGATCGCACCACAGCAAGAGGGTGAAATGCCGCCCGGAAGTGGGTTGGGCGCACAGAATGCCATCAAGGATAATTCGCAAATGACGGAAACGCTGCTTCAGCGTGTCTGGACATGGCTGCATCAAACGTTTCCGGAGCGGCAGATTTATATCCGCAGCGACGGGCGCTTGCAGTTCTTCACCTTCGGGCCGTCGCTGCAGGCGACTCTGGCCGGGCTGACGCTTATCTTTTTGGGCTGGGTCGCCTTCGCCACGGTGAATGTGGTCTTCAAGGACCGCATCATCGCCGCCACCGATCATCGCTATCAGCAGATGCAGTCGGCCTATGAGAACCGGATGGCCGACCTGCAGCTCTCCTATGACGAGCTGAACGGCGCGCTGGTGTCGGCCGAGGATCGCTTCAAGTCGACCGCCGATACGCTGGCCGCCAAGCAGAACGCCATCTCCGGCTTCCTGGCGCGCCAGAGCGAAGCCAATGCCGCCGTCGGCGCCATCCGCGCCGGCGCAGCAAAGGCCCAGCCGCTGGTCTATGGCGCCGCGCCGCAGGATGTGGCGTCAAACGAAAGCGCCCTGACGGAAGAACCCGACATCATCGCCGAAGATGGCGGTAGCTCTGCCCTGCCCATGATGGCCGAACTGCCCGCGCCACAGCCGCGCACCGGCAAGGCGCCCGAGCAGAGCAAGGGCTTCCTCGACCGCGCCTTGGATACGGTGCGTGGTCTGTTCGCCAGCCCCACCCCCGCGCGCCAGGTTTCCACCACCCATTCCGACCACCCGGCGCTCAAGGCGCTGGACGAACAGACCACGCGCATCGCACAGATTGATCGTTCCGATACGATGCTGATGGCCAAGACCGAAAGCGCGCTGCGCCAGGGCGTCGACCGGCTGCGCGCCGTGATCCGCGCCAGCGGCCTGCATCCCGACCTGTTTCCCCGTCGCGTCGCCGCCGCCGCCGTGGGCGGGCCGGAAATCCCGCTGGAAAATCTCCGGCTGGAAGGCATCGCCGACCAGGATTTCACCAAGGCCTATCTGCGCGCTTCCACCGTGCTGGCCGAGCTGGACGGCCTGATCAATGCCGTGGGCCATGTGCCGCTGGCCATGCCGGTGAACGGCGCCCAGTTCGACCGCTCCAGCGGTTTCGGCGCCCGTGTTGACCCCTTCACCGGCCGCTATGCCTTCCATCCCGGCATCGATTTCGCCGGTCCCTATGGCGCTACAGTGATCGCAACGGCGTCCGGCACCGTAACATTCGCGGGCAACCGGGGGGCATACGGCAACATGGTGGAAATCGACCACGGCTTCGGCATCCATACACGCTATGGTCACCTTTCGCGGATCAATGTGCGTCCCGGCATGCGCGTGTCCAAGGGTGCGGATGTGGGCCGCGTCGGCTCAACCGGCCGCAGCACCGGCAGCCATGTGCACTACGAGATCCTGTATGACGACAAGGTCCGCAACCCGAACAGTTTCATAGAGGCCGGCCGCCATGTTCTCTAGCAAGCCCAAGGACAGCAACCCCGTGACCACCGCGCCGGTTGCCGCCACGCCCATTGCTGCCGCGCGCAAGCCCGCGCGCGGTTCCGCCCCCTCGATCCTCTCGGCCGATGCCGTCATCACCGGCACCATCACCTGCGCCGGCGACATGCAGATCGATGGCCGCGTCGAAGGCGATGTCCGCAGCGTCAGCCTGGTGATCGGCGAGAAGGCCGAGATTCTTGGCGAGATCTTCGCCGAGGAAGTCGTGATCCGTGGCCGTGTCATCGGCCGCATCCGCGCCCGCAAGGTGCAGCTCTGCACCACCAGCCATGTCGAGGGCGACATCCTGCACGAAGCCTTTGCGGTGGAATCCGGCGCCTTCTTCGAAGGCAATTGCCGCCATTCCGACGATCCCCTGGGCGACGGCCAGCGCAAGACGGCGCCGATTGCCGAGCCCGCGTCGCAGACCGTCGTGACACCGCGCGTGCAGGCGCCGCTGCCCAGCCAGGCGACGTTCGCACCTTTGGGTGGGTGAGGAGCGGTTTTCCGCAGGAAAACGAAACGGTCCAGTGGACCGTTTCGAGCGACGAACGCCGCGAGCGTGAGCGAGCGGCCGGACCGGCCTCGCCGTTTACTCCAAATCTTCGATCTTCTCTTTCGGCTTGCCGCCGACTTCCTGCGCAAGCGCCGCCGCCATGAAGACGTCGAGATCGCCATCCAGCACGTCCTGCGGCGAACGGCTTTCGACGCCGGTTCGCAGGTCCTTCACCAACTGGTAGGGCTGCAGCACATAGGAGCGGATCTGGTGGCCCCAGCCCATCTCGGATTTCTCGCCGACAAAGGCGCCGGTCTCGGCCTTCTTGCGCTGCAGCTCGATCTCGTAAAGCCGCGCCTTCAGCATGTCCCAGCAATTGGCCTTGTTCTGGTGCTGGCTGCGCTCGGTCTGGCAGGCCACGGCGATGCCGGTGGGAATGTGCGTGATGCGCACGGCGCTTTCGGTCTTGTTGACGTGCTGGCCGCCCGCGCCGCTGGCGCGATAGACGTCGATCCGCACATCCTTTTCCGGAACCTCGATATTGATGGACTGGTCGATCACCGGATAGACGGTGACGCTTGAAAACGACGTATGCCGCCGCGCCGCGGAATCGAAGGGCGAGATGCGCACCAGCCGGTGGACGCCCGCCTCGCTCTTCAACCAGCCATAGGCGTTCTCGCCCTTGACCAGCAGCGTCGCCGATTTCAGCCCCGCCGCTTCGCCTTCGGACTCTTCGATCAGTTGCAGCTTGTAGCCGTGGCTCTCGGCCCAGCGCATGTACATGCGGTACAGCATCGAGGCCCAGTCCTGGCTCTCGGTGCCGCCGGCGCCGGCATGGATTTCCAGATAGCTGTCATTGCCGTCGGCCTCGCCCGACAGCATGGATTGCAGCCGCGCCTGCTTGGCACGTTTCTGCAGTCCCAGGATGGCGGCTTCGGCATCGGCGACCATGGCAGCTTCATTGTCGGCTTCCGCCATCTCGATCAGGCCGATGGCATCGGCCAACTCGTTTTCGATGGTGCGGACGGCGTTCATCGAGCTGTCGAGCTTCTGGCGCTCGCGCATCAGTTTCTGCGCCGCCTGGGCGTCATTCCAGATCGAAGGGTCTTCGGCGCGGGCGTTCAGTTCGTCGAGACGGCGGTTGGCGACATCCCAGTCAAAGATGCCTCCTCAGCAGGGCGATGGCCTGCTGGATTTCGTCGACGGCGCGGGCGATTTCGGGGCGCATTCTATTCTCGATGTCATGGCCCGCCCATGCGGGCCACCCAGGTGAAACAGGGCCTTGCGGTCCAAATCAGGCTCAGTGAAATCGTCTGTGACAGCGTCTTTGTCAACTGGATGGCCCGGCGCCCCGGGCCGTGACAAGCCACTTAATAAAGCCCACCGGTGCCCTCGCCCACCGAAGCGGGCGGCGCCGGCGTTTGCGCGCCCCCGCCCGCCGGCTGCTGCGCCGGCGTGGGGTCGGCAGTCTCGGGGCCGAAATATTCGCCCGGCGCGGTGCCCGGCTTGAATGCTTCCAGGATAGTGCCCGAGCCGCTGGCGGGGTTGCCGCTCATGCGATCGATGCTGATCAGCTCGATGCCGGGCGCAACGCGGAACGGCGTGGGCGGCGCATCCTTGAGCGCCTCCAGCATAAAGTCGCGGAAAATCGGCGCGGCGACGGTGGCGCCCTGCTCGCTGCGGCCCAGGCTGCGATTGTCGTCAAAGCCGACATAGACGCCTGCCGCCAGATCGGGCGAGAAGCCGATGAACCAGGTATTGCGCGCCTCGTTGGAGGTACCGGTCTTGCCCGCCAGCGGCTTGCCGACCACGCCGATGGAAACGCCGGTGCCGCGCTGGACCACGCCCTGCAGGATGGAGGTGATCTGGTAGGCGGTGCGGGAATCCAGCACCTGCTCGCGCGTGTCTTCCAGCAGCGGCTCGCTCTGATTTTTCCAGGCGGCATCGTTGCAGCCATCGCACTTGCGCGCATCATGCCGCCAGACGGTCTTGCCGTTGCGATCCTGCACGCGGTCCACCAGCGAAGCCTGGACCTTCTTGCCGCCATTGACGAATTCGGAATAGGCGCCGACGAGACGCATCAGCGTCGTATCCTGCGAGCCCAGCGCGTTGGCAAGGAAGCGGGGCATCTTGTCATAGACGCCCATGCGTTCCGCCAGCGGCGCGACCTTGTCCATGCCCATCTGCCAGGCCAGGCGCACCGTCATCAGGTTGTGCGACAGTTCCAGGCCACGCCGCAGCGTGGCTTCGCCCAGATATTCGCCGACCTCGAAATTCTCCGGCCGCCAGATGCCCTGCCCTGGCCCCATGTCGAGCTCGAAGGGCGCATCCAGCACCTTGGTCGCCGGGGTGTAGCCATTGTCCAGCGCCGCCGCATAGACGAAGGGCTTGAAGGTCGAGCCGGGCTGGCGCATCGCCTGCATGGCGCGGTCGAATTGCGACGAGGCATAAGAGAAGCCGCCCGACATCGCCAGCACGCGCCCGGTGTGCGGATCCATCACGACGATGGCGCCGTTGATCTCCGGCACCTGGCGCAAGCCGAACTGGCCGGGCTTGCCGCCATCCTTGGCGCTGATGGCTTCGACGTAGATCAGGTCGCCGGACTTGGCGATCTCCTGCGGCGCGGCGGGCGAGGCGCCGACACTGCCGCCACCCAACTGCTTGCGCGCCCAGCGATAGCCTTCAGCGGGAATGATGCCGGTGCTGCCATCGCCGAAGCCGACACGGACGGCCCTGGCGTCGTAGCCCAGCACGACGGCAAGCCGCCAGGTCTCGATGCCGGACTGGTTGGGCCTCACCGACAGCGCCTTTTTCCAGTCGCCGCCGATATCCATCTGCTGCCTGGCACCGCGCCAGCCATGCCGGCGGTCATACCGCACCAGGCCGGAGCGCAGCGCGCTGACGGCATAGTTCTGCAACTGGGTGTTGAGAGAGGCACGTACCTGCAGGCCGCCATCATACAATTGATGCTGGCCATATTTGGCGTAGAGCAGACGGCGCACTTCCTCGACATAGTAATCCACGTCGGCGGCCTGGCTGCCCAGGGCGCGGCTCTGCGTCACCAGCGGCGTGGCTTTGGCCGCATCGGCCTCGGCGCGGCTGATATAGTTGTTGTCCAGCATCTGGTCGATCACCCAATCGCGGCGCTCGACCGCCGCAGCGTGATAGCGGCGCGGATCATAGTTGCTGGGGCCCTTGGGCAGGGCGGCAAGGAAGGCGACTTCCGGGACAGTGAGTTCATCCAGCGACTTGCCGAAATAGTTCAGCGCCGCCGCCGCCACGCCATAGCAGTTCTGTCCCAGGAAGATTTCGTTGAGATAAAGCTCCAGCACCTTGTCCTTGGGATAGGTGGCGTCGATGCGCACCGCCAGGATGGCCTCGCGGATCTTACGGCTGAACTTGACGTCGGAATTGAGCAGGAAGTTGCGTGCCACCTGCTGGGTGATGGTGGAAGCGCCCTGCGGGCGGCGGCGCTGGATCACCAGCCCGACATCCTTGACCGCAGCGCGCAGGATGCCCGACGGATCGACGCCGGGATGATTGTAGAAATTGCGGTCCTCGGCCGAGGTGAAGGCCTGCTTCACCCGGTTGGGAATGAATTCGATGGGCACGAACATGCGCCGCTCGCGGGCATACTCGCCCAGCACGGTGCCGTTACCGGCATAGACGCGGGTGGTGATGGGCGGCGTGTAGTTTTGCAGCGTCTCGAGGCTGGGCAGGTCGCGCGTGATGGTGATGAGATAGAAAACGCCAGCGCCCACGGCCAGCACCGCCAGCGCGGCGGCGGCAATTCCCAGATAGGTCAGAATGCGGCGAAGCATGGGTCTCGGGAAGCCTTGTGGACGCCTGTCATAGCCCCGCAGGCAGCGGATTTAAAGGGCGCATCAGCGGGTTCCCGCCGCCGTCAGAACGGCGGAATCCCCGGCGAAATACCGGACCACGGCAGTGGCGATGGCGCCTGCCACGCCGGCGCGCCAGGAATCCGTCTTCATCTGGCCCGCGTCGGAACGGTTGGACAGATAGCCCAGCTCGATCAGTACGGCGGGCACGTCGGGCGCCGTCAGCACCGCCAGGCTGGCGGAACGGTGCGGGCTGCGCGGCAGGATCGCGGTGGCCCCCGCAAGCTGCACCAGCGCGCCCTTGGCGAAGCGCGAGGACTTGTTGATCGTGTCGCGCTGCGCCAGGTCGATCAGGATCGGCGTCACGGCATAATCCGCCGGCAGGTCCACGCCCGCGATGATGTCCGACTGGTTCTCGCGCCGGGCCAAAGCAGACGCTTCGCGGTCGGAGCGGCCATCACTGATGGTGTAGATTGAAAGGCCGCTGACCGTGGCGTCGGAATGCGAATCGGCGTGCAGGGAAACGAACAGGTCGGCCTTGTGGGCGCGGGCAAAGGCGACACGGTCGCGCAAGGGGACATAGCCGTCTTTTTCGCGGGTCAGGAATACGGTGACACCGCGCGCGCTCAGTTCCCTGGCCAGCATGAGGCCTTCGGCCAGCACCAGGTCCTTTTCGAGCAGGCCGTTGACGCCGCTGGCGCCGGAATCGATGCCGCCATGACCGGGATCGATCACCACGACCTTCTTGCCGTTGGCGCGCGTTACATTTGCCACCCGCGCACGGCGCTCGGCATCGGCTTCGCGCTTCTTCAGGTCGGCGGGCCAGCCCGCATCGCTCTCGAAGGCGGTCTGGGTGGCGGGGAACATGTCGATCACCACGCGATAGCCAAAGCCTGCGGTGGGCGGGATCACCAGCGTCTCGGCCAGCCTGGCGGGCCGGTTGAGATCGATCACCATGCGCGAATTGCCGGTGCGGAAGACGCCATAGCGATAGGCCTTGATCAGGCCGCTGCCGGTGGGCACGGGCGGTTTGCCCATGCGCCAGGCGACTTCCGGCATATCCAGGATAACGCGGTTGGGATTGGCCAGGCTGAAGGCCCGCAGGGTCACGGGGTCCGAGAGCTCCAGCACCAGCCGGGTGCGGTCGGCATGCTCGCCGATGCGGGCGCTCATCACCGCCGGGGCGGGGCTGGCCGGACGGGCCGCTGCAGGGCTGGGCGCGGCACCCCGGCCCAGCAGGCGGCCAATGGCGTCATTCCCAGCCGGGGCCTGCGCAGCGGCGGGCTCCAGTATCAGCCCCGTCGCAACAACTCCCGCTAGAACCCTGAAAAGGAACAACTTTTATGCTTTCTGCGCTGCCGCCGGAGGATGCGCCGGAAAAGTTTACGATTCGTTAGCCACTGCGGGCGCGATCATAGGCCGGTTCGGCCCATTGACCGATGGCCCTTGTGCCGGGGGGATGGGCCCCCTACAACTTCACCCAAGCTGCGTCGCCGGATTGTAGATTCTACAACCGCAAGTCGTGGATCGGACGCCCCGTCAGCCCCCTGCCCCAAGGCAAAGGACCGGCGCCAGGAAGCCCTCCCCCGATAGCAGCCTGTTTCCCCGCGGTATCCGCGGTTCCGGATTTAAGTTCGTCATGACCGACACAGCACACCGCCTCTCCATCCGCCCGGCCCAGCCGGGTGACGAAGGCGCGCACCGGTCGCCCACCTCAAACATGCGGTCCCCCCTCCCAATGTCTCGCGCTGGAACGCGGGCAGGAAGGCGCGCCGCCGGAGAATCCCATGTCCAAGCGCATGCTTATCGATGCCAACCACCCGGAAGAGACCCGGGTTGTCGTTCTCGACGGTTCTAAGGTCGAGGAATTCGATTTCGAGGCCGCGTCCAAGAGGCCTCTCAAGGGTAACATCTACCTCGCCAAGGTGACGCGCGTTGAGCCGTCGCTGCAGGCCGCCTTCGTCGAGTATGGCGGCAACCGCCAGGGCTTCCTCGCCTTCGCGGAAATCCATCCCGACTATTACCAGATCCCCGCTGCCGACCGCGCCGCCCTGATCGCAGAGCAGGAGGCCGAAGCCCGCCGCCGCTCCGAGGACGACATCGAATCCTTCGAGATCAGCTCCGGCCCCAAGCCGGTCGAAAGCGACGAAGAGGATGAGGCCGACGAACCCGAGGCCATCGAGGAGGGCGAGGCCGAGATGGCGCCGCTGGTGCCGGTGGAAGCGACGGACGAGCCGGAGGCCGACGCCGCCCCCGCTGCCGCCGAGGCAGCGCCGGACGCCGACCACGAACATGAAGATGTCTTCGTCAACCATGGCGGCGCGGCGGTCGAGCCGCAGGATCACGACCATGAAGAGGAAGATGATGACGCCGCCACCAAGTCCGAGGCCGCCGAGGCCCATCTGACCGATTACGGCCAGGACGAGACCGCCGCCGCAGACGCTGCGGAAGAGAATGAAGGCGAGATCGAGCCGGTCAGCGGCGACGGCGCCGAGGGCGAGACCACACCGTCCGAGACTGCCGAAGGCGGTTCGGAGGATGCACAGCCCCTGCAGTCCGCCCGCCCCTCGCAGCGCTGGGTGCGCAAGAAGCACTACAAGATCCAGGAAGTGATCAAGCGACGCCAGATCATCCTGGTGCAGGTCGTCAAGGAAGAACGCGGCAACAAGGGCGCCGCCCTCACCACCTATCTCTCGCTGGCGGGCCGCTATTGCGTGCTGATGCCCAACACCCCGCGCGGCGGCGGCATTTCCCGCAAGATCACCAACGCCGCCGACCGCAAGCGCCTGAAGAGCGCCGCCCAGGGCCTGGAGCTGCCGGAAGGCATGGGCCTGATCATCCGGACCGCCGGCGAAAGCCGCACCCGGATCGAGATCCGGCGCGACTATGAATATCTGATGCGGATGTGGGACACGATCCGCGAGACCACGCTCAATTCCAACGCGCCCGCCTGCGTCTATGAAGAAGGCGACCTGATCAAGCGGGCCCTGCGCGACCTCTTCAACAAGGATGTGCTGGACGTCGTGGTGGAAGGCGATCTGGGCTTCCGCAACGCCAAGGACTTCATGCGCATGCTCATGCCGAGCCATGCCAAGAACGTCCATCACTACAAGGACAGCGTGCCGCTCTACCAGCGCATGCATATCGAGGCCCAGCTGGACTCGATGTTCTCGCCCACCGTCACGCTGAAGTCGGGCGGCTACATCGTCATCAACCAGACCGAAGCGCTGGTCTCGATCGACGTCAATTCCGGCCGCGCCACCCGCGAACATTCGATCGAGGAAACCGCGCGCAAGACCAACCTGGAGGCCGCCGACGAAGTGGCCCGCCAGCTGCGCCTGCGCGATCTGGCTGGCCTGATCGTGATCGACTTCATCGACATGGAGGAAAGCCGCAACGACCGTGAGGTCGAGAAGCGGTTGCGCGATGCGGTGAAGAACGACCGCGCCCGCGTCCAGATCGGCAAGATCAGCCAGTTCGGTCTGATGGAAATGTCCCGCCAGCGCCTGCGCGCCGGCGTGGTGGCAGGGTCCACCGTCACCTGCGCCCATTGCGGTGGCATCGGCCTGGTGCGCTCGGTGGAATCCTCGGCCCTGCGCGTGCTGCGCGCCCTGGAAGAGGAAGGCGAGAAGGCCAAGTCCGCCGCCGTCGCCATCAAGGTGCCGACCGACATTGCCATCTATGTGCTCAACCAGAAGCGCCGCGAAGTGGCCCGCCTGGAAAGCGAATACCGCATGGAAATCACCTTCCTGCCCAAGGAAGGCATGCCGGCGGGCGAGTTCGAGATCGACCGCCTCAAGAGCCGCGAGCCCGGCGAGCGCCCGAAGAACCATTCCGCCGGGATCGAATCCGGCTTCGTGCATTCCGACGAGCCCGAGCCCGACTATGTCGAGGAAGCGGACGAGGAAGAATACATCGAGACTGCGCAGGACGAGGCTGCCGAGGCCGGTGACGACGACGCCCCCGCCAAGCGCGAGCGTGACGGTGACGCCGCGCCGCGTGGCGATGGTGAAAGCGAAGGCCGTGGCAAGCGCCGCCGCCGTGGCGGCCGTGGCCGCAATCGCCGCGAGGGCCAGGCGCCGCGCGGTGATGGTCAGCCGCGTGGCGACCAGCCCCCGCGCGAACAGCAGGCTGACGGCATCGCCGCCGACGGTGAAGAGCCGAACAGCGAGGATACCGACGCCACCCCGTCTTCCGAGGCCGGTGAAGGCCAGGTGCAGGGCGAAGGCGGCCGTCGCCGCCGCCGCCGTCGTGGCCGTCGTGGCGGGCGTGATCGCGAGCAGCGTCCGCACGACCAGGAGACACCCTTCCCGGCTGCCGAAGCACGTTTCGGCGTGCCCGATGAAGTCGACACCACGCCGACACATGGTGGGGCACATGGCGGTCCCGTGCCCAACGCACCTGCCGCGCCGGTCTGGTCCCTGTCGTCCGATGCGGATGAGGTGGACACCACGCCCTCGGCTGAACCTGCCAAGCCAACCAAGAAGGGTTGGTGGCAGAAAGCCTTTGGCGGCGACGAAGAAAAGTAGTTCGCTGCAACGCCGGAAATGAAAAAAGGCGGTTCGCCAACGCGAGCCGCCTTTACTGCTTCTGAATATCCGGCAAATCCAGCAGGTCGCGGGTCCAGTCCAGGGCAGAGCCGCACCAGATCGCGCGTCGCGGCGGCAGCGCGTCCCGTTCTGCCATCGCGCCAATACGCAAATTATAGACCTTCGCGTCTGGCGCATCGGCGGAATAGAGCGCGCTGCCGCAGGCGCCGCAAAAGCCCTGGGCCCGGGGGTTGCCGCTTTCCGCCGTCTTCACATAGACCGTGGGCACGCCGCGCAGCAGCTTGAAGTCTTCCGCCTTGGCAGGAGCCGAGGCGCGAAACGGCGCGCCGGAAAGCACCTGGCAATCGACACAATGGCAGACGACGGCGCGGGCGGGATCGACCACCGCCTCATAGGCGATGGCGCCACAGTGGCAGGTTCCGTGCACTTTCACTGGGACAGAACTGGCCTGTCGCCGGTCGCGCCCAGCCCGGCTCCGCCCGGATCGGTCAGCGCCACGCAGCTGTCCTGGCAGGCGATCACGTTGATCGTGTCCTTCGGGGCCGCGCCGCTGCCCTGCAGATCACCGGGCGCAGACAGACGCGCGCCGCGCGCCATGCGCACCAGCGCACCCGCCAGCGCCGCGCTGCCATTGGGCCCGCCTGCCGCAGCGCCGACGAAGGTGTAACCATCACCCGCCGCAATCACCGGCATCAGGAAGGCCGAGGCCAGGCCGGAAGGACCGGACGGCGCTGCCGCCAACTGCATGCCGGTATCGGTGACGGTGCGGCCAGCACCGAACGGACCGTTCAGCGTCACGGCGCACGACACCGCCGCGCCCTGGTTGTCCACCACGGCAAAGCCGGTGGAGCCGAAGTCGGCGGGAATGCTGGTCGCGTTGAACGAGGCCAGCGCAGCCCGCGCCGACGCCACGCCCGCCGCATTTGCATTGGCTGCGCCGGCATTCGCCACGCCAGACAGCAGCGCGGCGGCGAAAGCACCTGCGCCGGTGCCGGTATTGGGATAAGCAACGGTGAACTGGCCCAGCGTGCGCCGCGCCGGCTGGACCTGGCGCACGACAACCGCCGCCAGATCATCGGCACCGATGGCGCCGCCCTGCCCGGCCGCATAGGCCGTGATCTGTGCCCCGATCCTGGCGGTGAAGCCTTCGGCGCCTTCCTGGCGCACCACGCCCAACGTGCGCGCGAGCGCCGGATTGCGCATGCTGGTACCGGCGCGCTTGAGCTGGCCGGACTCATTGAGGAACTGCGATGCCAGCGCCGCATCCAGGCGGACAATGCCCTCGGTACCCTGCAGGCGCGCAGACAAGGCTTCGGAGATAGGGACGCCCGCATCGGCCAGCGCCTCGGCCCCCGAAACCGTGCGCTGCCAGGGCAGAGCGCCAAAACGGCGCTGCAGTTCCTGGAAGCCACGCACGGCGGCCGGTACGGCATAGGCGCCGCCGCGATTGGCGGCGCGCGGCAGGAAATCGAACTCGGTCAGGCCGCCCGCTGCATCGCGCGCGATGCAGATGCCGCCACCGCCCAGACCCGCCGCCACCGGATAGGTGACAGAGAGCGCGAAGAACATCGCCGTCGCCGCATCGGCGGCGCTGCCGCCCTGCGCCAGCAGCTGCGCGGCGGTGCGCACGGCAAAGGGTTCGTCGCCCACGACCAGCTGACGCGCACCCGCGCTCTGCACGGCGGAGGTTTCATTGCCGTCGCTGCCGAAAAAGCTGCCGCCCGCACAGCCTCCCAGAAAGACCAGAGCGGAGAGCGGCGCGGCCAGAAAGCCAAGGACAGGGAATCGCGACATAACGGGGTTGTAATCCTTGCCTTTTTCGGCGCCAAATCCGGTCCACACGTGGCCCGGCGCTTCGTTGACCTTGTGCGCGCGCCCCCCTACGGTCGTCGCCGGGGGTGACTTGAAGCGCGGGCTGGAAGGAAAGGTCAAGCCTTGACGATATGCAACCCCACCCAGGCGTCCAGAATGACGCATTGGCGGAAGACCGCCTTCACCCTGGGCTTTGCGGGCGCCTTGCTGGCGCTGACACCGATCACGCCGTCCTTCGCCCAGCCCTCGAACAACGCCGTTTTCGCCTTGCGCGATACCGAGACCGAAGAGCTGTTGCGCAGCTATGAGCTGCCGCTGGCCCGTGCCGCCGGCATGGACGTCAACGCCGTCCGCGTCTTCCTCATGGGCGACATGAGCATCAATGCCTTCGCCACCCAGCCACAGGACATCTTCATCTTCGCCGGCATGCTGCTGGAGGTGAAGAAGCCCAACGAGCTGATCGGCGTGCTGGCGCACGAGACCGGCCATTTGTCGGGTGGCCATCTGACCCGCGGCAGCGACGCCATGAACAAGGCCAGCGTGCCCATGCTGCTGTCGATGGTGGCGGGCCTGGCGGTGATGCTGGCGGGCGGTGGCCCGGCCGGTGCCGCCATCATGAGCATGGGCCAGTCGATCGCGCAGAACCAGTACAATGCCTTCAGCCGCATCCAGGAATCCTCGGCCGACCAGATTGCCGTCAAGCTGCTGACCGCCACGCGCCAGTCGCCGCAGGGCATGTACGACACCTTTGTGCGCTTCGCGCAGGAACAGGCGCGCTCCGCCTACAAGATCGAACCCTTTGCCGTCAGCCATCCGGTGGGCCAGGAGCGCGTCTCTGCCCTGCAGGACCATCTCGACAATTCGCCCTATCGCGATGTGCCTGATCCGCCCCAGAGCGTGCATGCGCTGCAGATGGTGCAGGCCAAGCTGTCCGGCTTCATCCTGCCGCCTGACGAGACACTCAAGCGCTATCCGGTCAGCAACACTTCGGCGGCGGCGCGCTATGCCCGCGCCATGGCCTACATGAAGAAGCCTGACCTGCAGCGGGCCCTGGCCGAGATCAACAGCCTGATCACCGAAGAGCCCAGCAATCCCTATTTCCAGGAAGTGCTGGGCCAGATTCACGTGATGATGGCCAAGCCCGCGCTGGGCGTGCCCGCCTATCAGAAGGCGGTCAGCCTCAAGCCCCAGGCGCCGCAATTGCGCACCGCACTGGCCACGGCCCAACTGGCGATGGACGATGCCAAGCTGGCGCCCGCCGCCCTAGGCAACCTCAAGGCCGCCCTGCTGACGGAGGAGGAAGATCCTTTCACCTGGTACCAGGTCGCCAAGGCCTACAGCATGCTGCAGAACCTGCCGATGGCCGATCTCGCCACCGCCGAATCAAACTATAATGGCGGCAACCTGCCCCAGGCCTTCGTCTTCGCCTCGCGCGCGCGTTCCAAGCTGCCGCAAGGCAGTTCGGACTGGCAAAGGGCCAACGACATTATCGGCGCGACGCAGGGCTCCATGCCGCAGCGGCGGCGCTGAACAGGATTTGTGATGCAGAATGTAATTTCGACCCTGGTGACGGCGCTGTGCGGCGCGATGATCGCGGTGGCGGCAGTGATCGTGATGACCAACACCGGCTACATGCCGGTGAACGAAGTGCAGCTGCGCAACTACCTCATCAGCCATCCGCAGATCGTCAACGAGATGGCAGCAGCGGCGCAGAAGGCCGACGACGCCAAGACGGCCGCCGCGAACGAGGCGATGGTCAAGAAGGTCGGCCTCAATGCCTTTTTCGATCCCAAGATCGCCTTCGTGACGGGGCCGGAGAACGCGGCCAACACCATGATCGAGT